>OHDD01000290.1_pt1 | contig 30526 bp, 18 predicted proteins | sample 1566941 | NCBI WGS metagenome assembly OHDD01 (sample SAMEA3879580, study PRJEB24766) | human gut metagenome | biome: human-associated habitat; feature: feces | place: USA | collected 1985/1987 | reverse complement strand
TTGTCGGCGGCCAGCAGGTCGAAGACCTCGCGTTTGAGCGAGTGGTCGGGACAGGCCGGGTAGCCGAAGGCCATGCGCCGACCCCGGTATTTGCTGCGGATGATCTGTTCGGGTGTGAGCGCCGGACCGGTTTCGTAACCCCACATCTGGCGGCGGATGAAGATATGCACCCATTCGCAGAGGGCTTCGGTCAGGCGGTCGGCCAGCAGCTTCGAGAGGATGGCGTTGTAGTCGTCGCCCTCCGCGCGGAACTTTTCGGTCAGCTCCTTGAGCCCTATGCCGCCCGTGAGGGCGAAGGCCCCGATATAGTCGGTTCTGCCTGCCTTTTCGTCGGCGATGAAATCGGCCAGACAGCGGGCCTGGGCTTCCCGGACCGGGGCCTGGCTGCGCAGCATCGGCAGGATGTATTTCTTGTCTTTCGGGCCGGTGACCACGATGTCGTCGCCCCGGCTGACGGCTTCGAAGATGCCCGCTACGCCCTGGAGGGTGAGGAGTTTTTCTTCGCGGATGCGGGCCAGCATCTTTTGCGCGTCGTCGTAGAGCTTGCGGGCTTCGGCGCCGTGTTCGGGGTTTTCGAAGATCTCCGGTACGCGGCCCTTGAGCCCCCACGCCGGGAAGAAGAAGTTCCAGTCGATCAGCGGCTCCACATCGGCGATACTTATGTCCGGAAACACCAGCCGTCCCGTATGTGCCGGAACGGCGATTTCGGACGCGGGTTTCGGCACGCGCAGCTTGCGCACCTGACCGAAGGGTAGGATCGTGCGGATCTCCTCGCGGCGGCGGTACTGGTCGCGCAGGGTCTGTTGCTCTTCGCGCACGCGAGCCAGATACTCCTCCCGGCCGGGACCGAGCAGTTCGCCGAGGATTTTGTTGTTGCGGCTGGCGTTGTCGGCATGGATCACCGGGCCCGAGTAGGTCGGAGCTATTTTTACGGCGGTGTGTACGTCCGAAGTGGTCGCACCGCCGATCAGTACGGGAATTTGCAACCCCCGGCGTTCCAGCTCTTCGCAGACGTGGATCATCTCCTCGAGCGAAGGGGTAATCAGTCCGCTCAGGCAGATCGCGTCGGCGCCCCAAGCGACGGCTTCGTCGATGATGCGGGGACACTCGACCATCACGCCCAGGTCGCGGATCGTGTAGCCGTTGCAGGCCATGACTACCGCCACGATGTTCTTGCCGATGTCGTGTACGTCGCCTTTCACGGTAGCCACCAGCACCTTGCCAGCGCTCTTGGCGTTCGCTTCGGAACCTTGCTCGATGTAGGGAGTCAGTACGGCGACGGCTTTTTTCATCACGCGGGCGGTCTTGACCACTTGCGGCAGGAACATTTTGCCCTGCCCGAACAGATTGCCTACGACCTCCATGGCCGGCATCAGCAACTGGTCGATCACCGCTAGGGGCGAGCCCAGCGTGCGGTAGCCTTCGAGCGCGTCCTGCTCGATGTAGTCGGCCACGCCCTTGAGCATGGCGTATTCGATGCGTTTGCCGAGCGGCTCCGAGCGCCAGGCGTCGGTATGCTGTGTCTGCGTCGCGCCGGTTTTGGTGAATTGCGAGGCGTATTCCGTGAGGCGTTCGGCGGCGTCTGCGCGGCGGCAGAGGATAACATCCTCGACCCGTTCGAGCAGTCCCGGTTCGATGTCGCTGTAGATTTGCAGCATTTGGGGATTGACGATCGCCATGTCCATACCCGCTTGGATGGCGTGGTAGAGAAACACCGAATGCATGGCCTCGCGCACGGCGTTGTTGCCCCGGAAGGCGAACGATAGATTCGACACGCCGCCCGAAATCTTGGCGTGGGGCAGGTTTCGCTTGATCCAGCGGACGGCTTCGATGAAGTCCCGGGCGTAGGCGTCGTGGGCTTCGATACCGGTGGCCACCGCGAGGATGTTGGGGTCGAAGATGATGTCTTCGGCGGGGAATCCGTCGTCGGTGAGAAGCTTGTAGGCTCGCTGCGCCACGTCGATCTTGCGGGCATAGGTGTCTGCCTGTCCCTGCTCGTCGAAGAGCATCACCACGGCGGCGGCTCCGTAACGGCGGATGAGGCGGGCGCGGTGCAGAAATTCCTGCTCGCCCTCCTTCAGGGAGATGGAATTGACGACGCTCTTGCCCTGCACCACCCGGAGCCCCGTTTCGAGCACCTCCCATTTCGAAGAGTCGATCATGACGGGTACTGCGGCGATTTCGGGCTCAGAACCCATCAGGTTGAGGAAGTCGCGCATGGCTTCGGGACCGTCGATCAGGCCGTCGTCCATGCAGACATCGACGATATTGGCGCCCGCTTCGACTTGGGCGCGGGCCACCGAGAGAGCTTCCTCGTAATTTTTTTCGCGGATCAGCCGCGCGAACTTGGCCGAGCCGGCGACGTTGGTGCGCTCGCCGACATTGACGAAGTTGGCTTCGGGAACGATCCGAAGCTGTTCCAGCCCGCTCAGGCAGGTCACGTGCCGCCGCTGCGGCAGGGGGCGGGGCGTGTAGTTGTTCACGATCTTCGCCAGTTCGAAGATGTGCAGGGGCGTGGTGCCGCAGCAGCCGCCCACCAGATTGACCAGGCCGCGCCGCATGTATTCCTCTACGTCGGCGGCGAACATCGCGGGCGTCTCGTCGTAGCCGCCCATGACGTTCGGCAGACCCGCATTGGGATAGACCGCCACGCGGAATTCCGAAACAGCGGCCAGCCGCTCCAGGTAGGGCAGCAGGGCCTTGGCGCCGAACGAGCAGTTGAGGCTCACGGCCAGCGGCTCGGCGTGTGCGACGGAGGTATAGAAAGCCTCGATGGTCTGTCCCGCGAGGGTGCGCCCTGACGAGGTGAGCGTACTGGAGACGATGACCGGCAGTCGCATGCCGCGTTCAGCGAAGAGGGTTTCGATGGCGAAGATCGCTGCCTTGGCGTTCAGCGCATCGAAGACGGTTTCGAGCATCAGCAGGTCGGCGCCGCCGTCCATCAGGCCCCGAGCCTGATTGTAGTACGCCTGCGAGAGCTGTTCGAAAGTGAAAGCCCGGGCGCCGGGGTTGTCCACGTCCGCCGACATCGACAGCGTATGGCTCGTCGGGCCCATCGAGCCGCCCACGAAGCGGGGCTTCTGCGGATTGCGGGCGGTGAAGGCGTCCGCCGCTTCGCGGGCGATGGCTGCGCCGGCCCGGTTGATGCGGTACGCCTCCGCTGCCAGTCCGTAGTCGGCCAGCGAAATGGAGTTGGCGTTGAACGTGTTGGACGTAATTACATCCGATCCGGCCTGGAGGTATTTCTCGTGGATTTCGCGGATTGTTTCCGGACGGGTGAGGTTCAGCAGGTCGTTGCAGCCTCTGAGAAGTTTTTCGCTCGCGGCGAACTCCTTGCCCCGGTAGTCGGCTTCGTCCAGGCCGTATTGCTGTATCATCGTGCCGAATCCGCCGTCGAGCAGCAGGATGCGGTGTTCGAGTTCGTGTCGTATGTCGCGGTTTTTTGTCACGTCGTGTGGTATTTTATTGGGGTATGATTTCGATTTCGAAGAGTTTGCTCCATCTTTTGCCTGTCACGAAGATACGTTCCGAGGCCGCGTCGTAGGCGATGCCGTTCAGTACGTCGGTATCCGGGGCGATCTCTTCGTCCGGGAGCAGGCCGCGCAGGTCGATGACCCCTTCGACAATGCCGCTGGCGGGGTCGATGATGACGATCTGGTCGGTGACATAGACGTTGGCCCAGATCTTCCCGTCGATCCACTCCAGTTCGTTGAGCAGTTGTACCGGGGCACCCCGGAAGGTGACCGGCACGCTGCGTTGCACCCGAAAGGTTTCCGGATCGAGGATGCGCAGGTATTCGCTGCCGTCGCTCATATAGAGCCGCTCGCCGTCGGTCGTGAGGCCCCATCCTTCGCCCGCATAGGCGAAAGTGCGGAGCTGCCGACCCGTCGCCGCGTCATAGACGTAGGCTTTGTTGTTTTCCCAGGTCAGTTGGTAGATCTTGCCGTCGAGCAGCGCGATGCCTTCGCCGAATTCGCTGCGGGGCAGCGTAGCCACTACGTCCGTGCGTCCTGTTTCGAGGTCGATGCGCTGCAGGCGGGAGTGTCCGTATTCGCCCGTACCTTCCCACATCACTCCGTCTGCGAACAGGAGCCCCTGCGTGTAGCTGTCGGTCGAATGGGGATAGCTTTCGATGACCCGGTAGGTGTAGGTGCGCGGCGCGGCGGGGGTAGCGGCCGGGGTTTCCGTTCGGAGGGTTTTCGTGCGTCCCGAGCAGGCGGCCAGCGTCATCGCCAGCAGTCCGATCCATGCGATTTTTGTCATTGGATTCCGTATCGTTTGTATGCTGTCCGGCTGCGGCGTTGGCCGTTTATAGCCGGTATGTCCTTATTATAATAGGCAACAAAGATAGCTATTTTTCGGAAAAAGACGTCGATTTCGGCGCCCGAATTACGGATCGGAGGGGCTGCCGGTCCGGGTGCTTTTCCCCGAAGCCCTTTCTGAAAGAAAAACGGATCGGTGCGGAGATATTTATCGGGTGTTTGTTGCTTGCTAATGAATTATTTTGTACTTTTGCCGACCCGAAATGTAACGTATAAAACAACTGAAATATGAATATCGTAAGAGAACAGCGCGAGCAGAATAACTCGCTCATCAAGGTGACCGTAGGCGAGAAGGATTACGGCGATGCGGTCGAAAAATCCCTGCGTGAGTACAAACGCAAGGCCAATATTCCGGGCTTCCGCCCCGGTATGGTGCCGATGGGCGTGATCAAGAAGATGTACGGCAAGGGCGTGCTTGCGGAGCAGGCTTACCGCCAGGCTTCGGAAGCAGCGTTCAACTATCTGCAGGAGCAGAAGATCGATTATGTCGGTGACGTGATCCCTTCGGAGGAGCAGGGCGACTTCGATTTCGAGAACGGGACCGAATTTGAATTCATCTTCGAGATCGGCGAAGCTCCCGAGGTGAAACTCGAGCTGTCGGCGAAAGATAAGATGACCTACTACACGATCAAGGTCGATAAGAAGATGCACGACGATTACCGCAGCAATTTCCTGCGTCGTTTCGGCCGTCTGGTGGATACCGACAAGGTAACGGCGGACGAAGCGCTGGAGGTGACGCTCGACAACGGTGATATGAAGATTGAGGGCGCTTACGTCGGACTGATTTCGATGAACGAGGAGGAGCGCAAGCCCTTCATCGGCAAGAAGGTCGGGTTCAAGACGCAGGTCAATGTCAATGAGCTTTACAAGACTCCGGCGCAGCGTGCCGCCGTATTGCAGGTCAAGGAGAACGAATTGGAGGGTATCAAACCCGAATTTTCTCTCGAAATCACCAAGATCCGCAAGTTCGCGGAACCGGAGCTGAACGAGGAGTTCTTCAAGATGGCTTTTCCTGCGGGCAACGTCAAAACCGCCGAGGAGTTCGAGGCGTTCGTCGATGCCGAAATTTCGAAAGAGCTGCGCCGCGAGAGCGACTATCTGTTCACGTTGCAGTTGCGTGATTTCCTGTTGAAGAAAGCCGGGCTGACCATGCCGGTCGAGTTCCTCAAGCGCTGGCTGTACGTCATCAACGAAGGCAAGTTCACCAAGGAGGAGATCGAGAAGGATTTCGACGCTTTCGTAAAACTGTTCACTTGGAATTATCTCCAGAAATATTTCATCAAGCAGGATAACCTTACGGTAACCCCCGAAGAGGCTACTGCAGAGGCCAAGGCGTTGGCACAGGCCCAGTTCGCTCAATACGGATTGCCGACGGCTCCGGAAGATATGCTGGCCAATTACGCCAAGAAGATTCTCGAGGACCGCGAGCAGGGACAGAAGATCTACGAGAAGCTGTATGAGATGAAGGTGGTCGAGGACGTGAAGTCCAAGATCAAGGTGACCGAAAAGGCCGTTTCTGCCGAAGAGTTCGCAAAACTGGCCAAGGAGATTTAAGAAACAGCGGAAAATTGGTATCCGATCAGAGCTTTGAGGGTTTGATTTTTGCAATCACTCCCTCAAAGTCTGTTTAGTAGTCATACTTCTGTTTTTTGCTTCTTCCCTCGTTTTTGCCGGATTCGAGCCTGCATCGTGTGTTGGCCGGGTACGGGAAATCGAGTAGGACCGGAGGCAAGTCGCGGAAAAATTTTTGAACCGGCTTCCGATGTTTTTTATTAACTTGCAAACTGTTCGGTTATGAATGAATTTGAAAAATACGCCACCCGGCATTGCGGTATCAATAGTCTGAAACTGCATGATTTCCGCTCGCAGTACGCGGCCTACGTGTCGCCGACGATCATCGAGGAGCGCCAGTTGAACGTGGCGACGATGGACGTCTTTTCGCGTTTGATGATGGATCGCATCATCTTTTTGGGGGCTCCGATTTACGACGATGCGGCCAATATCATCCAGGCACAGCTGCTGTTCCTGGAGTCGGCCGATCCGGAAAAGGATATCCAGATTTACATCAATTCCCCGGGCGGATCGGTGACGGCCGGTCTGGGAATCTACGATACGATGCAACTGGTGCAGCCCGATGTGGCGACCATCTGCACGGGACTGGCCGCTTCGATGGGCGCCGTGCTGCTGACCGCCGGTGCTGCAGGCAAGCGCTCGGCGCTGCCTCATTCGCGGGTGATGATCCATCAGCCGCTGGGCGGGGCCCAGGGGCAGGCATCGGACATCGAGATCACGGCCCGCGAGATCCGCAAGACCAAGCAGGAGCTGTACGAGATCATTGCGGCCCATTCGGGCGCTCCGATCGAGAAGATCGAAAAGGATGCCGACCGCGATTATTGGCTGTCGGCCCGGGAGGCCAAGGAGTACGGGCTGATCGACGAGGTGCTGACCAAGCGGGGATAATATTTCTGTTTCAATCTGCAGGGGACGGTCGATTTCGGGAGAGAAAATGCATCGTTTCCGATCAGCGGAGGCAGAGCGGGGCGCTCGATAGGCCGAGCGGAATAAATGAAGAACCCGGTTCGATATTTCCGGTGTGCGACGTCGGAACGAGGCCGATCGACGGCCGGGTAGAGATGATGACGGGAGTTTGTTTTCGACTTTATCCCGGCAGAGGCTCGTCCGAAAGTTCGACCGGGAACGAGAACGAAATTCGAAGGAAAACTAAAGACCTATGGCTAAAAATTACGGAGAAGACCTTTACGGCAACGAGAGCGATGCGTGTTCGTTCTGCGGGGCCAAACGCCGCGACGGTGCGATCCTGTTGAGTTCGTCCAAGGGTTGCAATATTTGCAGCAAATGTATTGCGAAAGGATACCAGATGCTCATCGAAAACGATGTGCTGCATGACGAAGCCGCATCCCGTCGCAAGGAGCAAAAGAATACTTCGTTGAAATTCGAGGATTTGCTCAAGCCCAATGAAATCAAGGAGTTTCTGGATCAGTACGTGATCGGGCAGGACGATGCCAAACGCTATATGTCGGTGGCCGTATATAATCACTACAAGCGGCTGCTGCATGCTTCGGGCGAGGCGAGCGAAGTGGAGCTCGACAAGTCGAACATTCTGCTGGTCGGCCCGACGGGTACCGGCAAGACGCTGATGGCCCGCACGATCGCCAAATTGCTGAACGTGCCCTTCACCATCGTGGACGCTACGGTACTTACCGAGGCGGGATACGTGGGCGAGGATGTCGAGAGTATTCTCTCGCGGCTGTTGCAGGTGGCTTCCTACGACGTGGAGCTGGCCCAGCGGGGAATTGTCTTCATCGACGAAATCGACAAGATCGCCCGCAAGAGCGACAATCCGTCGCTTACGCGCGACGTATCGGGTGAAGGAGTGCAGCAGGCTTTGCTGAAGATTCTGGAAGGCACGGTGGTCAATGTTCCGCCCCAGGGCGGGCGCAAGCATCCCGAGCAGCAGTTCGTGCAGGTCGATACGCGCAACATTCTGTTCATCTGCGGCGGAGCGTTCGACGGCATCGAGAAGAAGATCGCCCAGCGGCTCAACACCCGGGCGATGGGTTACGGACGGATGAATGCCGATTCCGTGGACCGCAACAACCTCATGCAATACCTTATGCCGCAGGACCTCAGGTCGTTCGGTCTGATTCCCGAACTGGTGGGCCGCCTGCCGGTGCTGACCTATATGGAGCCGCTCGGCCGCGAGGCCCTGCGTTCGATCCTCACGCAGCCCAAAAATGCCATCATCAAGCAGTATGAAAAGCTGTTCGAGATGGACGGCGTGAAGCTCGTGTTCGACGACGAGGTGTTGGACTATATCGTCGATAAAGCCATCGAGTACCGGCTCGGTGCCCGGGGATTGCGTTCGATCTGCGAAGCGATCATGATGGACACGATGTTCGATATCCCCTCTTCGGGAGAGCGTCGCTTCGAAGTGACCTTGCCTTATGCCCGGGAAAAGTTCGAAAAGAAGAAATTTTTGGCGCTCAAGCAGGTCGGATAGACCGGATTTGTATTAAATTTGTACCACCGAACGCGGGACTGCGGCGGGGGACCGGTGTGCAGTCGCGCTCGTTCGATCCGAACGAGCAGAATGAGGAAAGAAGGAAGATCTTCGGCTTCGTCCTTCGTTTCCATATATTTTCTGCCGGTAACGGGCCGAGTTGTGCATATTCGGCCGATTCGTCCGGGATGGGCGCCGAATGTCGGCCCGGGCTGTGAGGCCAATACATAAAAAATATAAAAGCATACAATCTCTTATGGTTACTAAATCCGAACTCACGCGCGTTGCAGACAACATCCGTATCCTGTCTGCAGCGATGGTCGAGAAAGCCAAATCGGGACATCCCGGCGGCGCAATGGGCGGCGCGGACTTCATGGCAGTACTTTACACCGAATTCCTCCGCTACGATCCGGATCAGATGGATTATCCTTTCCGGGACCGTTTCTTCCTCGATCCGGGACACATGTCGCCGATGCTCTACTCGACTCTCGCGCTGGCCGGAACCTATACGGTGGAGGATTTGCGTAACCTGCGGCAGTGGGGCAGCGTCACGCCGGGCCATCCCGAAGTGGACGTGCTGCACGGTGTGGAGAATACGTCGGGTCCTCTGGGCCAGGGGCATGCCATGGCGCTGGGCGCCGCGATCGCCGAGCGGTTCCTCGCGGCTCGTTTCGGGGAGTGGCAGTCCCACAAGACCTATGCCTATATTTCGGACGGCGCCGTCGAGGAGGAGATTTCGCAGGGCGTGGGCCGCATCGCCGGCCACTTGGGGATGAACAATCTGATCATGTACTACGACTCGAACAACGTTCAGCTTTCGACCAAGGTCGATGAGGTGGATACCGAGAACGTAGCGATGAAATACGAGGCGTGGGGCTGGAACGTCATCACCATCGACGGCCATGACGTAGAGCAGATCCGCGAAGCCCTCACGGCCGCCAATGCCGAGAAGGAGCGTCCGACGCTTATCATCGGCCGTACGGTTATGGGCAAGGGTGCGGTCGCGGCCGATGGATCGAGCTTCGAGGACAAGGTTTCGACGCACGGTCAGCCGCTGACGGCTGCCGGAGCCGATTTCGCCGCTACCGTCCGTAACCTGGGCGGCGATGCAGAGGATCCGTTCAAGATCTTCTCCGAGAGCGGCAAGGTGTTCGACGCCCGCCGCGAAGAGCTTCGTGAATGGGTGCGCACGCAGCGCGAGAGGGAGAAGACGTGGCGTTCCGAGCACAAGGAGCTCTCCCGCAAACTCGATCTTTTCCTCTCGGGTAAGGTGCCGGAGATGGACTACAAGGGACTCGAGATCAAACCCGACGGTGCGACCCGCGCCGCCTCGGCTTCGGTGCTCTCCTTCTATGCGGAGCGGATCGAAAATATGATCGTCGCCTCGGCCGACCTCTGCAATTCGGACAAGACGGACGGCTACCTCAAGAAAACCAAAGCCTTCTCGAAGGGTGATTTTTCGGGCAAGTTTTTCCAGGCAGGCGTTTCGGAGCTGACGATGGCCTGCATCGCCAACGGTATGGCGCTGCATGGGGGCGTGATTCCGGCGTGCGGTACGTTCTTCGTCTTCTCGGACTATATGAAACCCGCCGTGCGTCTGGCTGCCCTGATGCACCTGCATGTAATCTATATCTGGACGCACGACTCGTTCCGTGTGGGCGAGGACGGTCCGACGCACCAGCCCGTCGAGCACGAGGCTCAGATCCGTCTGATGGAACATTTGAAGAATCACCGGGGGGAGCGTTCTATGTTGGTGCTGCGTCCGGCCGACGGCGAGGAAACCGTTACAGCTTGGAAATTGGCGATCGAGGAGCATCGTCCCGTCGCGCTGATCCTGTCGCGGCAAAATATTAAGAATCTGCCCGCACTCAATCACAGCCGCCGTGAGGAGGCTGCCCAGCTTTCGAAAGGCGCCTATATCGTAGTCGATGCCGCCAAACCGGCTGTGGTGATGCTCGCTTCGGGTTCCGAAGTCGCTACGCTGGTCGAAGGTGCCGAGTTGCTTTCGAAGGAGGGAATCGCGGTCCGTATCGTGAGCGTGCCGAGCGAAGGACTTTTCCGCGACCAGCCCAAATCCTATCAGCAGACCGTTCTGCCACAGGGTGTGGTGCGTTACGGCCTTACGTCGGGTCTGCCCGTGACATTGCTGGGACTGGTAGGTGAAAACGGTATGATTCACGGTCTGGATCACTTCGGTTATTCGGCACCCTACAAGGTCCTCGACGAGAAGTTCGGTTACAACGGCCAGACGGTATATGAAGAGGTGAAGAAGTTGATCGGTAAATAAGCCGGTTGTAAAACGGATAGAAGACAGGCCCGGATGCCGATAGGCGTCCGGGCCTGTCTTCTGTTTGTTCCGTCGTTCTCCCGTTGATTTTTTCACGGGTCTTTCCGCTGTTTTTTGCACCCGTCGGGTTTCCCGAAGACTTGTCCGGCGATGTTCGGGGAAGAACGGGTGCAGCTTTGAAATCGGATCATGGACAGAGTGCCTTGGGGCGGCCTTTTCCTGTTATTGTTGATAACTTTTCCATAAAATGCCGGAGGGGCGGACCATCGAATGCGATTAAACCCTATATTTGTTTTCGGTATCGGTTCCCGATGTGGAGGGCGAATCCACCGGGATTAAAAGGGAATCCTGTGAAAGTCAGGAACTATCCCCGTAGCTGTAAGTTTCTTTTGGGCGGTACATTCTCTCAGCCACTGGCCGTTCGGGCCGGGAAGGCGTGCCGTCCGGAACAAGTCAGAAGACCTGCCGTACCGGGACGAGATTCGTTGCTTTCGGGTGAAAAGCGTCGGAACGGTTTCGGATGCTTCGTCGTATCTATTGCCGGTTCTGTAAATTCCATTCCTGCCTGTGTTGTATCGGGTCGGATCGCTGCGAATCCGTCGTTCAGAAGAGGTGTATTTCGGTTTTTCCGAAGGGTCGGTAAAAAGTCGTCGGATCGGACGACACCGATCTGGCCGACGAAGGCGTACGGTATGGCTCGGAACGTGCGGCTTGTCGTGTTTCTGCGGAGAAAGCCCGGCGGCTGATATTTGTTGCCGTCGAGCCGGGTCGGAATCGGCCGAATTTCCGTCGGTGGAGTTATCGGTGTGGGGAATTCGAGCGTTGAAAGTATGAGTATAATAATATAATATTTGAGGAGAAGTTTAATCGTTATGGAAACATTCATTGTCAAGAGGGACGGAACGCGGGAGGCGTTTTCGATGGAGAAGATTCAGCGGGCGATCGCCAAGGCATTCCTTTCGGTCGGGAGTTTCGCTACGCAGGACGTGATCACCAACATCCTGAGCCGGGTCAGCGTGACCGACGGCATCTCGGTCGAGGAGATCCAGAACCAGGTGGAGGTCGCGCTCATGGCCGAGCGTTACTACACGGTAGCCAAGGCTTATATGCTTTATCGCCAGCGGCATACCGAGGATCGGGAGGTGCGCGACAAGTTGCAGTTCCTCATGGAGTACTGCGATGCTTCGAACGCCGCGACAGGAAGCAAGTTCGACGCCAATGCCAACGTGGAGAACAAGAACATGGCTACGCTCATCGGCGAGCTGCCCAAATCGAATTTCATCCGTCTGAACCGCCGCATGCTCACCGACCGCCTCAAGGAGATATACGGCAAGGAGTTGGCGGACAAGTATATCGAGATGCTGAACGACCATTTCATCTACAAAAACGACGAAACTTCGCTGGCCAACTATTGCGCTTCGATTACGATGTATCCCTGGCTCATCGGAGGAACGATTTCGATCGGGGGCAATTCGAAAGCCCCGACCAACCTCAAGTCATTCTGCGGCGGCTTCGTGAATATGGTTTTTATCGTGTCGAGTATGCTCAGCGGCGCCTGCGCCACACCCGAATTTCTGATGTATATGAACTATTTCATCGGCCAGGAGTACGGCACCGACTATTTCAAACGGGCGGACGAGGTGGTCGATCTCTCGAAGAAACGGCGCACGATCGACAAGGTCATCACCGACTGTTTCGAACAGATCGTCTATTCGATCAACCAGCCGACCGGAGCGCGGAATTTCCAGGCCGTGTTCTGGAACGTTGCTTACTACGACCGCTACTATTTCGAGAGCCTGTTCGGAAATTTCCTCTTCCCCGACGGCAGCAAGCCCGACTGGGAGTCGCTCAGCTGGCTGCAAAAGCGTTTCATGAAGTGGTTCAACCGCGAACGGACCCGCACCGTGCTGACCTTCCCGGTCGAAACGATGGCTTTACTCACGGAAAACGGTGACGTGAAGGACAAGGAGTGGGGCGATTTCACGGCCGAAATGTATGCCGAGGGACATTCGTTCTTTACCTACATGAGCGACAATGCCGATTCGCTTTCGAGCTGCTGCCGCCTGCGCAACGAAATTACGGACAACGGGTTCAGCTACACGCTCGGCGCCGGAGGCGTATCGACCGGCTCGAAGAGCGTGCTGACGATCAACCTGAACCGTTGCATCCAGTACGCCGCACGTAAGGGTATGCCCTATCAGTTCTTCCTCGAGGAGGTGGTCGATCTGGTGCACAAGGTGCAGTTGGCCTACAACGAGAACCTGAAATACATGCAGTCGAAGGGGATGCTGCCCCTGTTCGATGCGGGCTATATCAATATGTCGCGCCAGTACCTCACTATCGGTGTGAACGGACTGGTCGAAGCAGCCGAATTTCTCGGCATTCCGATCAACGACAATCCCGATTACGAACGTTTTACACAGGAAATTCTCGGAATGATCGAAAAGTACAACAAGAAGTACCGCTCGAAGGAGGTGATGTTCAACTGCGAGATGATTCCGGCGGAGAACGTGGGAGTGAAACATGCCAAATGGGACAAGCGCGACGGCTACAAGGTGGGGCGCGACTGTTACAACAGCTATTTTTACATCGTCGAGGACGAATCGCTCAACATCGTGGACAAGTTCCGACTGCACGGCCGCAAATACATCGAGCACCTCACGGGCGGCTCGGCCCTGCACATGAACCTGCAGGAACATTTGAGCCGGGAGCAGTACCGCCACCTGTTGCGCGTGGCTTCGCAGGAGGGATGCAACTATTTCACGTTCAACATCCCGAATACGGTCTGCAACGATTGCGGGCATATCGACAAGCGCAACCTCAAGGCGTGTCCGAAATGCAACGGCAGGAATCTCGATTATCTGACCCGTATCATCGGTTATATGAAGCGTGTCAGCAACTTCTCTCAAGCTCGGCAGCAGGAGGCCGCGCGTCGTCACTATGCTACGCCTGGCCAGCTTTGATGTGGTGTTCCAGGAGATTCCGGGCGAAGTGACCCTCGCTCTGAATCTTTCGGGGTGTCCGAACCGGTGCGCCGGGTGTCACAGTCCCCATCTGTGGGAAGAGGTCGGGGAGCCGCTGGACGATAATTTGCTGAATAGTTTGTTGTCGGGATACGGAAATGCGATTACCTGCGTTTGTTTTATGGGAGGCGATGCAGCGCCCGGCGATGTCGCGCATTGGAGCGCCTGTGTGCGGGCTGCGACCGAGGGCCGGCTGAAGACAGGCTGGTATTCGGGGCGTTCTGAATTGGCCGCAGGTATCGACCCGCGCAGTTTTGATTATATCAAGCTGGGACCGTATGTCGCACATTTGGGAGGCTTGGATTCCGCTTCGACGAACCAGCGGCTTTACCGGGTGACGGACGGCGAAATGAAGGACATTACGGCGGAGTTGAGGAACAGGGATCGTATGTTATTGGGTTAATTGAATCATATTAAAAGGCTGCGAGGGCTGTGAACAAATAGTTCACGGCCCTCGCGGTGTATTGCCGGGCGGTTCGGGGACCTGCATGGAACGACCGTCGCGAAGTTTGTTTTTCGGTTTGAGAAGCCCGAAAGAATTCGGTGGTTCGATTCCATCGGGAGCTAACAACAAAAAGTCCCCGAAAAGGGGACTTTTTACTTGTGCGGTCGGTCGCGTTATAGTCCGAACTCTTGCTTGATCAGATCGACGGCATCGAGCTTTTCCCAGCCGAAGAATTCGATCTCGCGTTCCACCTCGCGGCCGTCCTCCCACACTTTCTCCTTGCGGGTGTAGGGGCGGTTGCCGAAATGTCCGTAGGATGCCGTCGCTTCGAAGATCGGGTTTTTGAGGCCGAATTTCTTCACGATAGCCGCCGGACGCAGGTCGAAGAGCTTGGCGATACGGCGGGCGATCTCCCCGTCGGTCATGTCCGCGAGTTTCGGATTGCGGCTGCATACCGCACCGTGCGTATCGACGAAGACGGAGATCGGTTCGGCGATCCCGATGGCATAGCTCAACTCCACGAGAATTTCGTCCGCGATCCCGGCCGCCACCATGTTCTTGGCGATGTAGCGGGCTGCGTAAGCTGCCGAACGGTCCACCTTCGAGGAGTCCTTGCCCGAGAAGGCGCCGCCGCCGTGGGCACCGCGTCCGCCGTAGCTATCGACGATGATCTTGCGGCCCGTGAGTCCCGTATCTCCGTGCGGGCCGCCGATGACGAACTTGCCCGTGGGATTCACGTGCAGGATATAGTCGTCGCCGATCAGTCGCGCCAACTTATCCTTGGCGCGTTCCAGACGGGCCTTGACGCGTGGAATGAGGATCGTGCGCACGTCCTCGCGGATCTTCTCCTGCATGCGTTTTTCGGCCATCTTCTCGGTGACGCCCTTGCTCGTGGGGATGAAATCGTCGTGCTGGGTCGAAACCACGATGGTATGTACGCGCAGCGGACGGTGCGTCTGTTCGTCGTATTCGATCGTTACCTGCGACTTGGCGTCGGGACGCAGGTAGGTCATCACCTGCCCTTCGCGGCGGATGACGGCCAGTTCCTTGAGAATGACGTGCGAGAGGATGAGCGTCGCAGGCATGTATTCGCGCGTTTCGTTGCACGCATAGCCGAACATGATGCCCTGATCGCCCGCGCCTTGTTCTTCTTCGGCCTCGCGTACGACACCCTGGTTGATGTCCGGAGACTGTTCGTGGATCGCGGAGAGCACGCCGCAGGAATTACCGTCGAACTGATATTCGCTTTTGGTATAACCGATACGGTTGATTACGCGGCGTGTTACGTGCTGGATATCGACGTAGGCGCTCGAACGCACTTCGCCCGCGACGACGACCAGACCGGTGGTGCAGAGCGTTTCGCAGGCTACTTTGGAGTTGGAGTCGTGACGAAGGAATTCGTCGAGAATGGCATCGGAAATCTGATCCGAAACTTTGTCGGGGTGTCCTTCGGACACGGACTCCGACGTAAATAAAAATCCCATTTTACATTTATTTTGGAAGTTAAACGTATAAAATGGGGAAAAATTGGCTGCTGGAATAAAAAAGCTGTTTTAGCTATTTTTTATTGTGGTTTGCAATCAGTCAAATCTTTCCACATTCCCCGCCGATCGGCGAGGACTGCAAAGGTAAACATAAAAAACGGGGAATAAAAACTTATTCCCCATATTATCTTACGAAAAATAGGTGCCGTCTTATAGGGCCTTGGTATCTATCGGGTTACGTTCAAGGTCGGCAGATTCAGGATTTGGGCTCGGGTGAATTATTCTGTGTGCCGACGGCGGAGTTTTCGCTTCGCGACACGTCTAAAAGCAGGAAACACAATAATCGTCTTTTCTGGGCGTTCTGTAACTAAATAGAAACGCTCAAACAGAAACAGCCTATGGAATAAAATTGCCTCCGTAATAAAACCAGTTAAATTATTTCAATATTGGATTATGAAAAAGGCATTGTTATTATTAGGTATGATTGCCGCAGGCGCCGCATCCGGCGGTGTCGTCGCCTGGAGTATTTTATCGCCGGCCGAAAAGAACGGCACGCATGTTGTTACGCCGCAAAGCGGGGCAGTGTCTGACGACCCCTTTTCTCAGGCGGGAACCCATTTCACTTCGTATCAGGCCGAGCAGTATCCGGATCTTACGTATGCTGCCGAGAATGCTGTCAAGGCCGTCGTGAATATCGAGGTGGTTCAGGAGATCGAAGTTCCCGAGCGGCAGTACGATCCGTTTTTCGAATTTTTCGGTATTCCCCAGCAGGGCCGGCGCGGCCCTTCGACACAGGAGCGTCGGGGCGGAGGATCCGGCGTGATTATTTCCGCAGACGGTTACATCGTGACCAACAACCATGTGGTGGACGAGGCTACGCGCCTTCGCGTGAAGCTGAGCGACGGCCGCACGTTCGACGCCAAGGTGATCGGTACCGACCCCACGACGGATGTGGCGCTGGTGAAGATCGAGGCCGAGGACCTGCCTACGTTGCCTTTCGGCAGTTCGGATTCGCTCCGGTTGGGCGAATGGGTGCTGGCCATCGGATCGCCCTATAACCTGCAATCGACCATTACGGCCGGTATCGTGAGTGCCAAAGCGCGTCAGTTGGATGTCATTCCGAGCGAATTCCGCATCGAGTCGTTTATCCAGACGGATGCGGCCGTCAATCCCGGTAATTCGGGCGGTGCGTTGGTCAATACGCGCGGCGAACTGGTCGGTATCAATACCGTAATCAAGACGATGACGGGTAGCTATGTCGGTTATTCGTTCGCGGTCCCCGAAACGATCGTCCGCAAGGTGGTCGTGGATCTCAAGGAGTACGGCGTCGTGCAGCGGGCTCTGTTGGGTCTGGCATTCCGCCCCATAGATCAGAATTTCATCGATCAGATGGGCGAGGAAACGGGTATCGAGGAGTTGGGCGGCGTTTATGTCGCCAGTGTGTCCGAAGGGGGCGCTGCCTCGCAGGCCGGTATCCGCAAGGGAGATGTAATTCTTTCGGTCGATGGCGTGGAGTTGAACGAGGCTGCGACGCTTCAGGAGCAGATCGGCAAGCACCGTCCCAACGACAAGGTAAAATTAATGATAAAAAGGTCGGGTTCGATGAAACAAATCGAGGTGACCTTGCGTAATAAAGCAGGTAAGACGGAACTCCTCACGCGGGACGACGTCGATGTGATGGAAGTTTTGGGTGGAAAGTTCGCCACGGCCGATGAGCGTCTGTGTCGTCGTTTGGAGATCAAGGGCGGCGTAGAGGTGTTGTCTGTCAAATCCGGCGGTATTCTGGCCAAGGCTCGTGTGAAGCCGGGATTTGTGATTACCCATATCAACGACAGATCCGTGTGTTCGCTCTCCGACATGCAGCGGATGACCGACAAGGTTCGCAGCATCGACGGAGTGTATTCCGACGGACGTTCGGCGAGCTATGTACTTGTCGAGTAGCGGGAGGAGTTGCCGGGTATGTTTTACCGTTTTTTATTGCCGTAGTTTAAGAACATTCTTATAAAATTAAATATGCGTCAGTTAAAAATTACGAAGTCCATCACCAACCGTGAGAGCGCGTCTTTGGACAAGTACTTGCAGGAAATCGGCAAGGAGGAGCTCATTACGGTTGAGGAGGAGGTGGAACTTGCCCAGCGAATCAAGAAGGGTGACCAGGAGGCATTGGAGAAGCTCACCAAAGCCAATCTGCGTTTCGTCGTGTCGGTGGCCAAGCAGTATCAGAATCAGGGCCTCAGTCTGCCCGACCTGATCAACGAGGGAAACCTCGGTCTTATCAAGGCTGCGGAGAAGTTCGACGAAACCCGGGGTTTCAAGTTCATTTCGTATGCCGTGTGGTGGATTCGTCAGTCGATCCTGCAAGCTCTGGCCGAGCAGTCGCGTATCGTGCGCCTGCCGCTCAATCAGGTGGGCTCGCTCAATAAGATCAACAAGGCTTTCGCCCGTTTCGAGCAGGAGCACGAGCGTACCCCTTCGCCCGAGGAGTTGGCGAACGAGTTGGAGCTTCCCAAGGAGAAGGTGACCGATACGCTGCGTGTCGCCGGCCGCCACGTTTCGGTGGATGCGCCTTTCGCCGATGGCGAGGACAACAGCTTGCTCGACGTGCTGGTGAACCCCGATTCGCCCAATGCCGACAGAGGGCTGATTAACGAGTCGCTCTCGACCGAGGTGGATCGTGCCTTGGAGACGCTGACCGAGCGCGAGCGGGATATCATCAAATATTTCTTCGGCATCGGTTGTTCGGAAATGACGCTCGAAGAGATCGGCGAAAAATTCGACCTGACGCGCGAACGTGTACGCCAGATCAAGGAGAAGGCGATCCGTCGCCTGCGTCACTCCTCCCGCAGCAAGTTGCTGAAATCTTATCTGGGATAGAGAATTCCCGTTTCAGATAAAGCCGGAACTTTATGAAGTTCCGGCTTTTTTATTCTCTTCCCGAGCACGTATCCCGATTGCCGTCGATGACAACCCGACGACAACCGGTGTCGGGCGGTTATCTGTCGGCGGAATATTCGTCTGCGATCGTCCGGTGCAGAAATCACAGATTTTTTTTATTCGACGATCGCAGCATCGAATTCGACAGGGTGGGGGGGGATTCGCGGCCCTGCCCGCAATTACAATTCTGACCGCTCTGATTCCCCTCCTCGGAGGGGAATTGGGGCGGTGTGCTTCCGGATAGGTGTACCAAAGTGGATAATCGGGTTTTGGAATTTATTATGCCTACCACGAAATCGGTGTCTTTCCGATACTTTGCAGATATTCGTTGGCCCGGGAAAAGTGTTTGCTTCCGAAAAATCCCCGGTAGGCCGACAGCGGGGAGGGATGGACGGCCTTGAGGATGCAGTTGCGCTGGGGATCGGCGATGGCGCCTTTGCGTTGGGCGTAACTTCCCCACAGCATGTAAATGATGCCTTGCTTGCGTTGTGCGATGGCCCGCACGACCGCATCGGTGAAAGTTTCCCAGCCGTGTCCTGCGTGGGAGGCCGCTTCGTGTGCCCGAACCGTCAGCACGGCGTTGAGCAGCAGCACGCCCTGTTCGGCCCAGCGGTCGAGGTTGCCGCTCGTGGGAATCGGCGAGCCGGTGTCGTCGGCGACCTCCTGGAAGATGTTCTGCAGCGAGGGCGGGAACGGCACGCCGTCCGCCACGGAGAAACAGAGTCCGTTGGCCTGCCCTTCGCCGTGATAGGGGTCCTGCCCGATGATTACCACTTTGAGTTTGTCGAACGGGCATTTGTCGAAGGCACGAAAAATGTTGCTCCCTCTGGGGAATATCCGACGGGAGGCGTACTCTTGCCGTACGAAGTCGGTGAGTTCTCGGAAATAGGGTTTTTCGAACTCTTCGGAAAGAATCTCTTTCCAGTCCGAAGCGATTTTAACATCCATGGCTGGTATTGAATTAGGCTGTTATATATTTCGAGTACCACGACCGTTTTTTGTTGATCTCGGCAGGCAGCCCTCGATCCTGCGGGTTGTCGTTTCGTTCTGCCCTTCTTCCCGGGAGGAGTTTCGACTTTTCGTCGAAGCATATCGGTCGGTTTCGAGCCGGAGCAGGTCGGTACATCGAGCTATATAATCAGGTTAAATTTTTGCTAAAATACGAAGAAAGTTCGAAACGGCGTGTCGGAAATGCGTAAATTTGAAAAGTGGCATCAAAAGAATATATATTATTTGTTATGAAAAAAATTGTAATTACCATGCTCGTCCTGTTGTCGGCGGCCTATGCCGTCGGGATAGGAGGCGGGGAGGTCGCCCGTAAACTGAACCTTCGACCGTCGCAAATCGTTCCCGCAGCCGACACGTTGCCGGTTCGGAACCTGATCTATCTGATCGGGGACGGTATGGGATTGAGTCACGTGTCGATGTTGATGCTCGAGGAGGGATACGGTACGACCGCTTTCGACCGGGCGCAGAACATCGCATTGATTACTACTTATTCAGCCAACAACCGGGTGACGGACTCCGCAGCGGCCGGTACGGCGCTGGCGACGGGACATAAGACCGGCAACGGTATGCTCGGTGTGCTGCCCGATTCGACGGCTGCGGAGTCGATTATGGCGGATGCGATCCGAGCCGGGATGCCGACCGGAGTCGTCGTTACCAGTACTCTGCAACACGCTACGCCCGGCGCTTTCTATGCCCATGTGCCTTATCGGCGACAGTATCAGCGAATCTCCGATCAACTGGCCGGAAGCGACTTGACGGTGGCCTTCGGCGGCGGATTGAAGTATGCCGAAACGTCGGAGCGGGAGGACGGTGTACCGGGCATCGAGCGCCTTCGGGATCGCGGTTTCCGGGTGCTGACCGATCCCTCGCAGCTCGATACCTTGAGCCGGGGACCTGTGATGGGATTCTTTGCCGACGGTCACCTGCCGAAAATGTCGGAGGGGCGGGGCGATTATCTGGAGCGGGCGATCCGCAAGGCGCTGGAGATTCTGTCGCGAGAAGCCGGCGAGCGCGACCGGGGCTTTATTCTGATGGTCGAAGGATCCCAGATTGATCTGCGGGCTCACGATAACGATGCCGAAGGCGTCCTGGCGGAGATGCGTGATTTCGACCGGGCGGTTGCCGCTGCGATGGATTTCGCCGACCGGCATCCTGGGACGCTCGTGGTCGTTACGGCCGATCACGAAACGGGCGGTCTTTCGATTCCTTCGGCCGATGTCGATTTCGAGCACGAGGAGGCCGGGATCGAGTACCGTTTCAGCACCGGCGGACATACGGCGGCGATGGTGCCCGTCTATCTGTACGGGACAGGCGCCGAACGGATTAACGGCGTACTGGACAATACGGAGCTGGCCCTTCGGCTGGCAGGGACGCTCGGTTTGAGATAAGACGATGCGGAATTTCGTGCGGACTTCGCGAAATGTTGCGAGGGAGAATGGAGTAATTTAATTTATAGCGTATTAAATATAAAAATTATAAAGATGTTACCACTAATTTTCAAATAATAGTTATCTTTGTAACATCGAGTATTCGATGACATATTTTTGATGAAAGTGTATTAGTTTCAGCCTTGGTTCGAAATCTGGTAAATGCTATTTTGTTTATTCTGCTGTATATTAATAAGATAACAATTATAACGCCTTGCAAAAGAACCAGAATAGAAACAAAATCGGTATTTTAGGAGATTCTTTGGTTTTTACTTTACACTTGATTTCATCCCTTGCACTTGGTTGCACACAAAGTGTTTCTTAAAGCTACTTTCCCCGCTACTGACCTCTCTCATCAAGAATATCGATTGGTGATCTATAGCGAATTTTGCAGTTAAAAGAGAAAATAGGCAAATGTACATTTTAAGATTATACGTTCATTGAAACTTTTTGCACTATGCAAAGGTAAGTACTTCTACCAAATCATAGGCATATGGAAAGGCAAATATGCTTACCTAAATTTAGTTTACTTTGGTTTTGCCTACATATAGGCTAATAGAGTAAACTAAACTGAATTTTCAACGATTTCTATCATCTAACTAAATACAAAATATACAGCATAAGAGGAAGCAAATCTACTATGTATTTCTCTTTTCGCTGCAATCCTATTCACACAGCAGGACTACTTCAAGGCCCACCGCAAGGCGAGTCGCGAGGAGGAGATTGCGCACCATGGCAAGCCCGTCGGTCCGTGCCGGTACGTCGCTACGGAGTCGGCCGAGTTTCCGGATTCCGGACCGACTTCAAGCCATTAACAAAAGGGGCCGTATAAACTCGTTATACAGTCCCTTTACTTATTCTGCGCGAAAAATATTCCGACGCTATGTCCCGGTTAAGACTATTCGGGTATTACTTGCCAAGCCTGCTGTCCGTTGTAGGTCGTTTCTACCGACTTGTAGCCCGGAGCGACAAACGTATCGTCCGCTTCGCCCGTGTTGTCGCCCGTTGCGGGGTTGTAGTTAATGAAGATTCCTCCGTAAATTTCAACCGTGGCACGGCCGGCTTTCCGGTCGGCATCCTGAATGTTGATGACCGGATACCAACCGTTGATGGGATTGCCCTTCGTTTCGAATACACCGCCATAAATCTTCAGGTGAGCTTTTTGAGAGGGGCGTGCCGTTGCTACCAAAATACACGAGTTGGCAATTCCGGAAGCATCCGTACCGACGGTGAAGTATCCGTCCTTGATCGTCGTAGTGCCCTCCGCAATACGGATCGCTGCATTGGTCCCTTTGCTGCCGCTGCTGCCGTCAACGGTAATGGTGCCGTCGATAACCAGATCGGGGCAACCGCTATAGATGCCTGCAACGTTTGTGGCTGTACTGTTTTTCGGTCCGACGATGAAGCCTTTTCCGCTAATAACCATCTTTTTGCACGATTTGCTCACTTGGATGCACTGTTGCAATTCGGAGCCTTCCTGCGCTGTCAATACCGCACCCTCTTTCAGAGACAAGGTGGCGGAAGCGACCGAGGAGATATAGGGAGAATCATCGATAGTCATACTGCGCGAAACGATGGCGATATCGCCGCTTTTCAAGGCTGATTCCAGATCCGCAGGCGCTGCTACCTCCGTACCCTTCACCACCGTGTAAGTTCCGTTAGGAGCCGGTTCGGCAGAGGTCTTGATCGCCGTGTAGCCCTCCGCAACGAAGTTTTTCACCGGATTTTCCGTCATCGAACTCGACGGATCGTAATTGATGAACGTACCGCCGTATACGTTGATGGCGGCACCCGAGCCGTCTTTCAGGTTCAGCACCCAATAACCGCGGTTGTTGGCGCTCTTCGACTCGAACGTACCGCCGTAGATGTTGATAACGGCCTGCTGATCCGCGTAGATAAGGTCGAGCTGTGCATTATGGTCATTATAGTCCTGATCGTTGACAAAATTACCGCCGTAGATGTTCACCTTCGCATCGCCGTAAGCATATACGGCCATGCGGTAGCCGTCTTCGTTGGGCTTGGTTCCGATAGCCTTAATGTTGCCGTCGCCTTTGATATTCAGGGTAGCGCCGCCTTTCACTTCGAATACGGTGGTGTTGCCATAGCGTGGATCTGTATCAGGAAGCGAGGTCGTGTTGATGATGTCCTTGCCGTTCAGGTCGATCTCGACTGTCTTGCCGGTTTCCACGACCAGCGGGGCTTCGACCGTCACGTCTTCCGACAGGGTGACGCTGCCGCCGTTGGCGAACGCTGCATGCAGTTCCTCCGCCGTGGTGACAACTGTGATGTCGGGTTTGTAGAAATTCGGATCGATCTCGACGGTGATATCGCCTTGCTTGGTCAGCAGATTACCCGATACCATGGTGCGGTAGTTGCGGCGGATGGGAATGCTCTTGAAATCGCTGTTGGCCGAGATCTCTTTACCTGCTGCATCGAGGAACGTCATCTTGAAGTCGGCCAGCGTAGCCTGTTCGACAGGCGCCCAGATGTAGTCCACCGTCAGCTCGCCGGTGGCGTTGAGCACGTCGGCCGTGTATTCCACGGCAGCCTCGCCGCTTTCCTCGCCCGTCAGTGCGTTGAACGTGTTCGGAAGAGACGTGAAATTCACTTTCACCTTCGCGGGTTTCAGGTCGGCCGCGTTGTCGGGAATCGCCGCGAGGTCGAGCGTCTTCACGTTCAGCTGGCCGAAGGGACGGCGGAGCGTGAACGTCTCCGAGAAGGACTCGGTAACCGTGTAGTCTTTCTTGCAGAGGAAGAAGGCGTCGAACTTGTCGTCGTTGCCGGTGTAGTCTGCATCCGATCCCAGCGTGATTGCGCTCAGGTCATCGGTCTCGTAGCCGGCCTCCGAGCAGTCGGCCCAGAATACGAAGTCATACTTCTGCTGAGCCACCAGCCGCAGGTTGAACGTTGCGGTGTTGCCCGTTACCGTTGCGGTCTGCTGCTCCCCGTAGGGCTGGCCGTTCCGGTAGATCTGGAGCAAGCAGCGGTCGATCTGCGAGCCGTCGCCGAAATCCGCCGCTGCGGCACGGGTCTGTACTCCTTGCGGAATAGAGACGGTAATCGTCTGAGAGGTCGCTCCTGCGGATGGAGAGACCTCGTCCTTCTGACATGCGGTCAGGGTCATCGCAAGGCCCACCGCCAATAGGAATAATTTTCTCATAACTAATTGGTTTTTAAGGAATTACCCCCCCCCTCGAGGAGGTCCCGAAGAAGTTGTAACTCAGCGGTTTGTAAAAAAATGTTATTAAAAGAACTTGCTTCGTCTTTGCCTTTGTACCCGCAGGAGCGGTCAGGCTCCTGCGGATTGAAAGTGTTATTGAGCCACCACCTCGTAGTTGTAGGTGATGCCGTCTACTGTCTGTACATTGTCCTTATAAACGTATCCGTCGGCTGCGGCAGTCTGGTTATCCTCGAAATAACCGCCCTGAATTGCTACCGTACCATCGGCGATATACACGTCTTTCATGCCCGGGTAACCGGAGAAATACCCGCCTGTAATCGTGGTCTTACCATTTTGATTGTAGAGTGCGTAATATTTGCAGTCGTTCAGAATCGTACCGCCGGATATCGTCACGTTGGCTCCTCCGATTGACTGGATGGCTTCGATCCGACCCCCCTTGACAGTCAGCTTGGTACCACCGCCAGCTGCCATCAGCGCATAACCCGTCGGAGAGTTCCGGTTAATGACGTTACCGTTCTCGATGGTCATATCGGCGCTGCCGGTATTCATCAGCGTAAAGCCGGGACCGTCGAACGTTCCGTTCTTGATGTTGCAGATACCTTGGTTATAAATGACGACACCGTTGGCGTCCGTAGCTTTCGTAGCGGTGAAAGTTCCTCCTTCGACAGTCAGTGTAGCTCCCTGTTCGTTCATGAAAATATAATCGCTGGCAGTCATCTTTCCAATACCTTTGACGGTAAGCTCTTTCTTGTTGACGATCTGTTGTTTGCCGACAGTCAGAGTAACAGCTCTTTTAAAGTCGATGACGGTAGGTTTCTCGATTGGAATCTCGCCACTCGTTTCCGGAATTTTCGTCAAATCATAATGATACCATACATTGACGTTACCACCGTCTTTCAAGAGGGCAACGAAGCGTTTCAATTCGGTCCAGCGATCCTTAACAACGCCATCCACGATCAATTTAGCCGTGCTTATGTATCCGGCAGTGAAATTGGAAGCCCGCCAGCCCATATATTCATCGGTGAAATAGCCGGTTGCTACTCCGTCTGCCTGTTTATCCACCTTGTTGTTGCGGAGTTCCACGGTGTACTTGTCGTAAGTGTCGGCTTTTTTCGACACATTTACCATATTGCCGATAAATGCGTGGGAGAAACTTTGCTCCATAGCATAGAACAAATCGCCGTCGCTATAGGAATCCGCATCCTGACCTTTGTAAGTATTGTTGAGAGTAATGCCGCTGACCGAGCAGCCCTCAATAAGCACGTTGCGCTCGAAAGTCTGGAAATAACCGATAAGGCCGGCAGCTTGCGAACAGTAGGTGAACGTTTCGGGATTAAATACGTCGATAGAGCAAGCGGTTACCGAGCAGTTGCGGACCGTGACATCTTTCGAGCTTGTGCTGACGAAACCGATCAGGCCGCCGATTTTCTGAACGCTCTTAATGGCCGTATTCTTCATATGGCAGTTTTCCACCGTACCGTAGTCCATGCGGCCGACCAATGTACCGCCGCGATAGCAGGTCACTTCGGCGCCGTCGATCGTGAGGTCTTTCACGTTGCCCTGAAGCACATAGAAGAAACCTCCGTAGTAAGTGCCTTTACCATTAGGTTGACCTGTGGCGTTGTCAACGTAGAGGTTCTTGATCGTATGGCCGGCGCCGTCGAATTCCACGAAGCCTTTGCCTTCCGTATCGATCGGAGTCCAAGGGTTATCGGCAGAGCCTTTAAGGTCGATATCGGCCGTCAGCACGATTCGGGCACACTTGCCTTGGGCAATCAGCTCGATCGCTTTTTTCAGCGTAGCGACATCGCCTGTAGCATAAGTCGTAACAGTACCGGCTCCTTTCCCGAATGTAATTTCCGTAACCGTACCGTAGATCTCCACATTGCCTTTCACCACGTTCAGTTTTCCTACGGTAACGCCCTCGGGGACAATCAGGGTGTTGCCGGCAGTTGTGGCTTCGACAGCGGTATAGCTCGTGCCGTTCAGCGTGACAGTCGATTCCGGAAGATTGATGATAAGTTTATTCGTAGTGGGCACTGTAATATTGACGGCCTCGGGAGCCTGGCCGTTCTGTTCGGTGGTGTAGGCGAGAGTCACCTGCTGGTCGGTCTCAGGCAGCGTAATGGAGATCTCCTTGGCAGCCTGCTCGGCAGTCAGGGTGTGCGGAATCTCGATGGTCGCCGCAGTCGTTGGAGCGGTCGTTACGGTAATATCCGTAGCGCCGTTTTCGATTGCCTGAGCTACCTCACTGACGCTTTCTACTTCCGCAATCACTTTATCAATGGGACTGTTTGCATCGAAATTCGGATCGATCGTCACGCTGATCGAGCCTTTCTTGGTCAGCAGGTTGCCCGACACATTGGTGCGGTAGTTGCGTCGGATGGGAATGTTGGTGAAAGCGTCGTTCGTGCAGATCGCCGTTCCGTTATTGAGGAACGTCATCGTGAAGTCGGAAAGCGCGGCCTCGGATTCCGTGGCCCAGAGGAAGTCCATCGAGATCGTACCGTCGGCCTTGGCCAACTCACCTGCCGTATAGGTCACGTCGGCCGATCCGCTCACTTCGCCCGTCAGGGCGTTGAACGTCGTGGGCAGTCCCTTGAAAGCGACACTGTAGCCCGTGGGCTTCAGCGCCTCGTCTTTGATTTCGTTCAGGTCGTTGGTCTTTACCACCAGCAGACCGAAAGGACGCTTCAGGGTTACCGGTTTCGTGAAAGAACCGGTAACTTTGAAACTCTCTTTGGCGAAAAACGCGTCGCGCTCGTCGCTGTTGCCCACGAACGGCCCGATTTCCGTGATCGACTTCAAATTCGCCGTATTGTAGACCTTGTCCGTAAAGTTGCCTTCGCTGCCCTCGGCGCAGTCGGCCCAGAAGACGAAGTCGTAGGTTTGCGACGATACGAGCCGCAGGTTATCGAACGTAACCGTCTTGCCGCTCACGCCCTTTTCGATGCGATCGTACAACTTGTCGCCGTGGTAGATTTCCAGAATACAGCGGTTGACCGAGGTGCCGGTGCCGAAAGCATCGGTCACGGCACGGGTTTGTACTCCGCTCTGCGGAATCGTTACCGTAAACGAGGATGTCGTTGCTACGTCGGAAACGAGCCCTTCATCCTTCTGACACGCGGTAAGGGTCATCGCAAGGCCCACCGCCAATAGGAATAATTTCTTCATAATATGTTGAATTTTATGGGTTTTCTTGTCTGTGGTAATTTATCATTCGTTATCTGTTATTCGAATGTGGCCGTTACGTGGGTCGTGTAGTTCTGCTGCAGTTGCAGCATGTCGAGTCCTTTGGTCACATTGCCCACCGTGATCGACAGGCCGATGGATTGCCCCGCATACGGCACGAAGAGGAAATCTTCGCCGACCGAGTTTGACCCGGCAGTCGTTGCCGGGAACGCGAGTGTCAGAGTTTGCGGAGCGGATGTCGTTTCTGTCAATACGTCGTATTGTGTCGGTACGTTCGTGTATGTAACCGACACCTCTTGCCCGCCCGTGCCGAATGCGGCCGTGTTCTGCATCGCCAACTTTGCCAGCGGGCGTTTCAACGTGGCCGATACGCCGTTGCCGCCGTTCCACTGTACACCGGGTAGGGCGAAAGCGAAAGCGTCGCGCCCACTGCCGGGCGTATAGGGCGTCCGGGTAAGCGACACTTGCCGCAGGTTGTCGGTCGTATAGGTTCCCTTGCCGTAATCGGCCCAGAAGAGGAAGTCGTACGTGCCGGGCACCAGTGCGATCTCAATGGCTGCTTCGTCAAGCGTTCCGTTTGCTATCTTATGTAGTACGCATCGGGGCTTGGTGTCATTTGTCCAGGCCTCGAAGGTATAGGTCAATGTTTGTTCTGCAGCCGTCGCGCCGCGCGTCGCCGCCTTGGCTGCAGGCTCGTTCTTCAGCACGCTTTCCGAGTGCAGGTAGATCACACCGTTCACGGGCATAGTCGGGGCGGGCGTGGGTTTCTCGTCCTTGCTGCAACCGGCAAAGACGGTCAGTGCGAATAATAATATGGTAACTATCTTTTTCATCCGGATGTCAGTTTAGTCAGGGATCGTAATATTGATGTCGCCGTCGAAACCGGGGTCTATGCCGATGCCGGGGGCGTAGTCGCGCGTGAGGAACTCGTCGCGTATAGTCGTCAGTTTGCCCCGCACGATGGGCACGTCGATGCCCTCGATGCGGTTCAGCAGGTTGCCTTCGCTGTCGCGGATCGTAAGATCGACCTTCACGGCCGACTCCGAACCATTGACGAAGATGTAATCGCTGGCCAAGTGGGCCTCCTTGTTCGTCAGAGGCGTCATGTTACACTCGAACCACATCCCCGTGCGGGCGTCGTTGGGCTTGTTCGTGTAGGCGTTGAAACCCGATGGGAAGTACCCGGCGTAGTCCACCTGTACCCGTATCGTCGAAAGGTCTGGCGTTTGGGACAGCAGATCGTCGGCCACGGATCCGGTTATCTCCGAGTGTCGTGCGGCCAACTCATCAAGAAACTTGTCGATGTCGGTAGCGATGAACTCGATCTTGGCCATCGGGCGCTGGAGCGTTACAGTCACATCTACAGTTTCGTTCCAGCGGTCGCGATGGGCCTTGAGGTCGATCTCCTGCCGGGCAACGTAGGTATCCTTATGGTCCTCGTCACCGATGTAGTTTCCGGCAGCGGGCACGCTGATTGACGAGAGCGAAGGAATCGTATAGTATTTGTCGTCCACGGAACCGTTATCCACGTAGTCCATCCACGCTACGACGTGGTAGCGGGCAGCGTGTAGCGCCAGCGAGGTGTGGATCGTGTGGTGTCCGTCCGCCGCCGGCTCGCAGCCGAGCACACGCCGTTCCGCGAGTTCGCCGCCGATCTCGTCGCGGAATACCTCGACGATCCAGCGAACGTCATACGCGTCAATAACCTCCCCTTCGGAGCGTCCTGTCTGCTCGTAAGGTTCTATTTTCGGGTCTATCGCAAGAGACAGATTCGCATTGACCAGCGTGGGATCGACGCCTTCGTTTTCCGGAAATTCCAGTACGGTCTTGTCACAGCCCGTCAATACGAGAACGAGTAAATGGGCAATATATATTGTTATTCTTTTCATCTTCCGCTCCTCCCTTATTTTCCGAACCGATACAACAGATTGATGCCCACCTTCGTCAGGCCCCAGTAGTTGTAAGCCCGTCCCTTTTCGAAGCGGGCGCCGTTTGGTATATTATAATAAGTATCGTATTTCGTATGGACGTATCCCGCGCCGACGGTGAACTCCGCTGCCCAATGGCGGGCGAAGGGCAGCACGTAACCGTAGCTCAACCCCACGCCGTAGAAGCCGTCGGGCGACTGGTAGCGATTTTTGTTGTCCACAGCGATATTGAAAGCGCCGATGTTGAGATGCACTCCGAAGAAATGACCCTTCATCGGGGCTTTCAGCCAGTAGCGGAATTCGGGCTGAACAGCCAGAAAACGCAGGCGGTAGTCGCGTGCCACGGTGTAGGGGCTGTAGATGATCGGCAGATCGATCGAGTAGTGGTCGCCGAAACTGTACTCCACGCCGAGGTTGGCGACCGTAGCGGCCAAATATGCCACATTGGTTTTAATGGCCCAGCGATAAAGAGGACGTACGGGGTCGAACATCATTCCCTCCAATGCCTCAACGACCGACTGTGTCGATTCTGATTCCGGCTCTGCGGATATTTCCGCAGGTATTTCGGAGACAGGGTTACATGCAGACTCAATAACTGGCTTTTCCGATGTCGGTTCGGCTTCGCTCCCGGATAATGAATCAACCGGCATAACATCGCTCTCCGGTTCAGGCATCTGATTACTTCCCGCACTACGGAACACATAGGCCACGGCTATCACATCCGTCATTCCTCGCCACCGTTGTAGAATTCGTCGTCCGAAAATGCTCCTCTTTCAATCCCTCATGAACGATAAAATAAGACTTGACCTGATTGCTTCGATTTTTCGCAGCTGCAAGGTTTGTCTTGAAAGAATCGTAAGAGGAGCAAAAACCCAGCATACGCACTTTCATATCTCCTGATTCGATTGAAAGCTTGTGTTGTCGGATAGATTGAGTCAGTGAGTTGATAGCGGCTGCATTTCCTTTATAATCCGCCCAAAACATCCGTCGTTTCGGGGCAAATCGGAAGACAACCGTATCCTGCTTCTCCGATGCGAGCACACTCGTCTTCTGCCGAGTACTCTTGCTGGCTTTGGCGGATAGAACACTGTCTGGCTCTTGAGCCGCAGCATTCAGCCCGTACAGCAGGAAGCCGAGTAAAAAAAGCCTCGGGAACAATCTCGAACGACCTTTTCGATCTGAAATACTTTTGTCAAAACAAATCATACTAAACAATTAAATAGGGACAGTCGCGAAATAGGCTTAAAATTATAACAAATTGATTGTCAATGTGA
>OHDD01000246.1_pt1 | contig 33759 bp, 33 predicted proteins | sample 1566941 | NCBI WGS metagenome assembly OHDD01 (sample SAMEA3879580, study PRJEB24766) | human gut metagenome | biome: human-associated habitat; feature: feces | place: USA | collected 1985/1987 | reverse complement strand
TTAGTGTCCTTACGGACGTGGGGGTTCAAGTCCCCCCCCTCGCACCAATATTCTTCCCTCTCCCGGCATTATCCTCTCAGTTTAATATCCACAATCATCAGCATTATTCCGCCGATCAACGCGACACACGATGGCAGCAGGATAAAATGGCGCAATTGACGATGCCAGATCATCGCCGCGGACATCAGCATGCCCACCGCGACCAGTACCCGCCATACGTCAGCCGACACTCCGGCATACCCGAGAGCGACAATTAGCGCGCCGGGAATCATCACTCCCCAGCCGCTTCCTAATGCTCGCTGCAGCATGGTTTCACCTCTCACAACGATAATGATAACCAATATCATGTGATAATCTTTATCATTTGTCATTTGCGACGTGCTCTGCCCCTTTTTCTTTACGTTCGCGGTAATGACATACATTCATGAAGGTGATAAATTAAGCGGATTATCGATATATATTAAATATTTTGCTTATTTTGCAAATAACCTTTTTTTGCACATTGTTATCAGACTCTTCATTTTTGGCTTTCATCATTTTGAAATTTAACGACTAATAATGATTCTTCCGATATGACTGCACAAACCTGGCGAGCACACTACGCACAAAAATATCAATATTCCTTACGGCTTTTTTTACTGCTTAATTTCATTTCTTCCTCGCTGTCGCTGGTCACCCCCCTATTTACGGTAGTTCGTTTTACGCTGCCCTGTGCCCTGATCGTCGTCTGCAGCGGGCTGCTGCTGCTCTGGCACTGGAAATGGCCGCAATCGAAAATAAATATTCCCACTATCTCGTTGTTATTTGGCATGCTATGGGCATGGCACGTAGTGACAAAAGCGATGCTATTGACACCGCCGCATTTTAACTATCTGGTGATCGCCCTATTAAGCATTCTGTTTATCGGCACCATCGCTTTTTCCAATAATATCACTGCCTTTACCCTCCACTCTTTACCAACTTTCCTTGCCTGCCTGATAATGGCGGAGGGGGAACAATGGTTGCGTATGACTTACTGCTTTATGCTGCCTATAGCCGGTATTACCCTGCAAAATATTATCCAGAAGCGCAGCGATGCCTTTACGCAGGGTTTAATGGATAAACTGATGCATGAACGCAATACGCTCAACGATCTCAGTATGCTCGATCCCCTGACCGGTTTGTATAATCGCCGCGGACTGCAGAACCGCCTCGATACCCTGCTGGCGCTGGACGGCGACAACCACTACGTGCTGCTCCTCGATATCGATCACTTCAAGGCCTATAACGATCACTATGGTCATATGATGGGTGACCAGGCGCTTATTCGCGTCTCTGCTGCCATTCGCAACGCTGTACGCTCACGCGATATTGTCGCCCGCTTTGGTGGAGAGGAGTTTATGGTGCTGCTGACCAATAGCAGCGAAGAAACGGCCTGGCAGACAGCCGAACGTATACGTCAGCGGGTCTATGACCTGAAGATCCCGCATATGTTTAATGAAAGCGTCGCCACCAACGTCACCATCAGTATTGGCCTGACGCCGCTCATTAATGACAACATTGAACAAGCGCTGGCGCGCGCCGACGGCGCACTCTATGAGGCCAAAAATAAAGGCCGCAACATTATTCTTGCCAGTTGACCTGCGCGCGCTGCGACATCGCGGCGCCGATAAAAGCCTTGCCATGCCGCCTGCAAGCAACTAATATCAGTAATCATTATCATTTAGATTTGTATCTGGAAATCGAATGGCCTGGCGTTCCCTTCCTCTCAGCGATGAACTTATCTGGCGGGCTCCTTTGCCGACGGCTGAGCATGCCCTGGCGGAGAGTATTCGGGAAAAAATCGCCACCCTGCGCCCACACCTGCTTGATTTCCTGCGACTTGACGAACCCGCCCCACGGCACGCGTTAACGCTTGCCGAATGGTCGCAACCCATCGCCTTGCGCTCCCTGCTGGCCACCTGGTCCGATCATATCTATCGTCATCAGCCGACGCTGCCTCGGGAACAGAAGCCTCTGCTCTCGCTCTGGGCGCAATGGTATATCGGCCTGCTGGTGCCGCCGCTGATGCTGGCGCTGCTCAATGAACCGCAAGGCCTCAGCCTGGCGCCAGAACATTTCCATGTCGAATTTCATGAAAGCGGCCGGGCGGCCTGCTTCTGGATTGATGTGCATAGCGATGCCGACATCGAGAGGCTTTCACCGCAGGCGCGAATGGATGCCCTGGTAACGCGCACCCTGCAGCCGGTTGTTGAGGCGCTGGCAGCGACGGGCGAAATCAATAGCAAACTTATCTGGAGCAATACCGGCTATCTGATTAACTGGTATCTTGGGGAAATGCGCGCGCTGCTGGGTGATGAGCGGCTTGCCGCGCTACGTCAGCACTGTTTTTTTGAAAAACAACTCGCCGATGGCCAGGATAACCCGCTGTGGCGAACGGTGATGCTGCGTGAAGGGCAGTTAGTCCGACGCACCTGCTGTCAGCGCTATCGCCTGCCGGATGTCCAACAGTGCGGCGACTGTACGCTTAAATAATTACCACTTACCTGAAAAGTAACGGGCGGCCTTTACCGCCCGTTGCTATTTATGCGGTCTGTTGACTCTCCTGCTCCGCCCGCTCGGCCTCTTCCGCTTCCTGAGCAAGCAGCTGTTTCTCATATACCTTAAAGAATGGGAAGTAGATGATTGCCGACACGCAGGCCAGAACAATGACCAGAATCGCCGCCCGGAAATCCCAGCCCAGCGCCCAGGCGCCGCCAATTGGCGCTGGCGCCGTCCATGGTACGACGGAGATGACGCGGCCAATCAGATCCAGCTTCATTGCCGCCCAGGCCAGCACCGCGTTCACCATCGGCGCCAGCAGGAACGGAATAAAGAACACTGGGTTCATGACGATAGGCGTCCCAAAGATCACCGGCTCGTTGATATTGAACAGGCTTGGCACCACGCTCAAACGACCAATGGAGCGCAAATGCGCTGAACGGCTGCGCAGATAACAGAACACCAGTCCCATGGTCGCCCCGGAACCTCCGACCACGATAAAGAAGGTCCAGAACGCCTCCATAAAGATATGCGGCAGAGGCGCGCCCTGGGCCAGCGCCTGCTGGTTCATACCGAGGTTAGTCAGCCAGAACATCTGCAGCATCCCGGACACGATCGCCGCACCGTGGATCCCGGCGAACCACAGCAGGTGGCCAATCAGCACCGCCAACAGAATTGCCGGCAGAGAGTCGGCTGCCGAAACCAGCGGCTTGAAAATGGCCATAATGGCCTGCGGGATCAGCATGTCAAAATGGTGCTGGATAAACAGGCTCAGCGGATAGAGCGTCAGCACGACCACCAGCACCGGGATCAACAGATCAAACGAGTTTTTGATCATCGGCGGAACCTGGTCCGGCAAGCGGATCCCAATGTTGTGCGCTTTCAAGAAACGCATCATCTCCACGCAGTAGATCGCCACCAGAATGGCGGTAAAGATCCCGGTCCCCCCGAGGCTATCCACCGGCAGCGTGCCATTGGTTTTCGGCGCGGCAATCAGCAAAAAGGCCATGATCGACAGCATTGCGCACATAAAGGGATCGAGCTGATTGGATTTCTCGTAATGCTTACCGAGGTTATAGGAGATTGCCGCGCAGATGTAGATCGACATGATCCCCATCGTCATATCAAAGGGGGTCAGAATACGCCCCTCAAACTCTTTCGCCAGATCCAGCCAGGCGCGGGCAAAACCCCAGGTGGTATCCGGTGAGAACGGTGGATAAGCAAACACTAACAGGAACGATCCGACGATCATAAACGGCATCGCTGAGATAAATCCGTCACGGATAGCCATGACGTGGCGCTGCGACGAGATCCGCCCTGCTATGGGGCTTATGTAATTTTCTACAAAGCGAAATATCAAATTAAACGCAGCATGGTTAGCAGACATAGTAGCCCTCCTGACAGGCTATTGATACTGGCCCAACAACGATTACCCTGCCGTTACGATGACCGCTTTTTGACGCAGCAGGCCGCTGGCGGATTATGCAACCGGCTATACTGCTCATGAGGCAACGATTCATACACGGCTCTTTTGTTATAAATAAAAGGAGAAGTGACTGTTCCAGTATTCATCTCAATGCAGATAACCGCAACCGGTTACAGTAACCGGTTACGGCGATTGTGAAGGAGATCGACAAAATAGAAAGAATCTGGATTGTCCGCGCTGATATTTACACTCCGCCAGGCTTGTGACAGATTTAACCAGGCTTAAATCAGGAGAATCCAATGAGTCTGCAGTCTGTACGGCAGTTTTTTGCCGAACACGCCCCCGATATCGAAATTATTGAGTTAAATCAGAGTACCGCCACCGTCGCACTTGCCGCTGCCGCACACAACGTTGAGCCGGGGCAAATTGCCAAAACGCTGTCGCTCAAGATCAAAGATAAGATTGTACTGATCGTCGCCAGGGGCGATGCGCGGCTGGATAATAAAAAGCTGAAAGAGACCTTTGGCGCGAAAGCACGCATGCTAAGCAGCGATGAAGTGGTTACCTGGACCGGTCATCCGGTCGGCGGCGTTTGCCCGTTTGGTCTGGAAAATCCGCTGGCAGTCTACTGCGACGTCTCTCTCAGACATTATCAGGAAGTACTACCCGCAGCGGGAGCCATCCATAGCGCGGTTCGCATTGAACCAGAACGCATGGCGCAGCTCACCGATGCAACATGGGTAGATGTGTGTTTATAGCCGCATTACGCTACCTGTTTAACGGCGCTGGTCGTACTATTGAGCGGTAAATGCAACAGGATATCCGCCGCGTTTAATAAACCAATGTCTGAGCGAACTCCGAGCTTGGTCATGGCGTTAAACTTATGCGCGCGGATCGTTTTAATATTCCGGTTGAGCTGTATCGCAATATCAGAAAGCGAATATCCCCACGACATATACCGAAGGATGGCGTGCTCCGTCGGGCTTAGCGGATCGTTGCACGCCTCTCTGTCGCAAAATTGTTCGCTGCCGCTGAGATGATGATTGTCCAGTAGCTGCAGCAAACGCTCCTGTAGCCCGCGTCGCGGCGCGGATTTATTCAGTATGCCGTGCAAACAGGCCGGCATAAGATGGCCGATCAGGTGCATTTCACTTTCATTATTAGCCAGAATAATCGTTTGGACTTCCGGCCGGCACCGCGCCATTTCATGAACAAAGAGCAGACTCTCGGCTCGTGAAGAACGGCTTCCCGAAAGAGAAAAAATAATGGTTGACCAGGGAAACGGTATTTCCGCCGCCCTGAGCATACTGACATTTTTAAACAGATGAATATGATAACGGCGATTATCTTCACGACTAAAGATATAGCGCCATGCCATTTCCGTCATCACGCATTTTTCTACGATGGCGACATGGCGGGTTGTACTATTTTTTTCCATTCCATTTGCTCCCCGTAAGCTGAATTGATATTCAGCTCTTGCATTCCCTGCGCGCTGTTGATCCAGGCATACATTTCAGCGTTGCTGCGTAGAGATAAGCGACGCATTGCGCTGTTTTTCTGCGCGCTGATCGTCTTATTACTCTTTTTCAACAGCGCGGCGATCTGGTTTATTCCCCACCCCTTCGCCAGAAGGCGCAGAACTTTACGCTCTGAAAGAGTGAGCATCGCCGCAGAGTGGTAGCTTGCGAAATCGCTGTCCTCATCCCCGGCAAACAGCGTACGGCTAATCTGTTCAGCCGCACGGCTACCGGCGCAAATCACCTCAATCAGCCGGTTAACCGGCTCGCTCTCGGAGATCAACGAGCTTTCAGGACGAATTAATAGTTCAACGGCCAACGGATAGAGGCTGTCGCTGACCATAAAAACCCAGTGAATATCACGGTACTGGGTCATGAGGGAGTAATAACGCTCGCAGACGGCTCGGGGGTGCGCAATCTCGCCGGAGATATCCGCGACAACCAGCACCGCCCGCCGCAGTTGTAAAAGGGTGAGCTCATCATGAGAACGACAAAAACTCAGTTCGTAATCAGGGAGGTTCTCATTGAAGATCACCTTTAACCCTGATTGCATGACGGGAATTTTACTAATAACGACGCCAAACTTACCTTGTCCTGGTAACATAACACCTCCGCTTCCTGTCGAAGTTCCTTCGCTTGCCTGCAAACGATCGGCGAGCGACTTTATCGCCATATCATTTCCTGGATGAATATTAAAATCATATTCATGGCCTGCGCACACGATATACGTAACGACCGAACCGTGGTCATACCGTGTAAAATATTATTGCCGTGTATACTTGCGATTAATATTAACACAGACGTTCCTGCGCCAATAAATTAGAAAAGATAAAAACATTATTTAGCAAAAATAATTTCAGTACTGAACATTATGAAGCATTATCTTTAATTGTTTCTCTAAATGCTTTGGGTGACATACCGCTATAGCGACGGAAAAAACGCGAAAAATAGGCTGCATCGCTAAACCCCAAATAATCAGAGAGTTGTGTAATCGTCATGCGGGTGTACTGCAGATTGCGTCGCGCTTCAAGCATCAACCGCTGATGCAATACTCCAAGAGCGCTACAGCCATAAAACTCACGACATAAATAATTTAAGTGCGTAACCGACAGTCCAATCAGCTTCGCATACTCCGCCAACGGGAGATGCTGTCGGTAGTGGCTCTCGATAAGGCGGGCGAAGTGGCGCATCATGCTGCGCTTCCGCTCCGCTTTATCTTCCGCGGGGGACGCGGGATGGCACTGTCGGTTCAGCCAGACCAACAGCGTCCCCAGCAGCGAATAGAGCATCATTTCTCGCGCATCGTGCTCTTCGCAGTACTCCTCGCGAAGCGCTGAAAACAGCGTATGCATGCGCCCGCGAGAACGGCCCACCGGCACACACTGCGGCACGCTAAGCACATCCAGAGGGCGACCGAACTGATTTTCAAACCGGCTCAGCAGCGGCAGCGCCAGAGAGAGCACAAACCCTTGCGTCCCGGGTGAAAAATTAAACCCGTGAATACAGAGGGCGGGAACCACCTGGATGCAGGACTCCGTCATCACCGCGGTGGCGCCTTCAATTTCGATCTCCGCCCGCCCCTGATGCAGATAGAGAAGCTGGACCATTTCCGCATGCTGATGGACGCGAATATGCCACTGATACAGGCTGCTGCGCTGTAAAATCGACTCACAGTGCAGCAGGTCCGGCGTCGGCCAGCCGCACTCTTCGCCATACAGCTTAAATACGGGCACAGTTTGAACGAACGGCATGATGACTCCTCTTAATTCAGGCGACACGCTCCATGGGCAAGCCCACGTAGTTTTCCGCGATGGTGGTCAGCCCGGCGCGCGAGCCCAGATAGTAGCGGCGGTCGGCGGCCTGCATTTTAGCGTCGAACGCGTTCTGATCCGGAAAATCATGCAGCAGGCGGGTCATAAACCAGCTAAAGCGTTCCCCTTTCCAGACCCGATCCAGCGCCAGTTGCGAGTAGGCCGCCAGCAGATCGCTGCGGCCACGATGGTAGTATTCGCGCAGAATCCGCCACAGATAGTTCACGTCCGATGCCGCCAGATTTAATCCTTTCGCCCCGGTTGGCGGAACGATATGCGCCGCATCCCCCACCAGGAACAACCGCCCATATTGCATCGGCTCCACGACGAAGCTACGCAGGGGGGCAATGCTCTTCTCAAGTGAGTGACCAGTCACTAACCTGGATGCCAGCTCCTCCGGCAAGCGGCTTTTCAGCTCCTGCCAGAAGCGCTCGTCCGACCATGCTTCAACCTTATCGCTCAGCGGAACCTGCAGATAATAGCGGCTGCGAGTCAGTGAGCGTTGACTGCACAATACAAACCCCCGCTGATGGTGCGCATAAATAAGCTCCGGATTGACCGGCGGCGTATCCGCCAGCAGGCCTAGCCAGCCAAACGGCCACACGCTCTCGTAGGTCTGCAAAATGCCAGCTGGAATACTTTGCCGCGATACGCCGTGGAAACCGTCGCAACCGGCAATAAAATCGCACTCCAGACGGCAGGTTTCCCCTTCGCTGAGGTAGGTGATCGTCGGCCGGTCGCTTTTGGCGTCATGGATAGCCACCTCGCTCACGCCATAGACGATCGGCGCGCCGCTGGCGGCCCGGGCAGCCATCAGATCGCGGGTGACTTCGGTCTGGCCATAAACCATTACGCTCTTACCGTCGGTTAGCTCGCTCAGTGCGACGGGCACCCGCTGGCCGTCAAACAGAAACTCCACCCCATGATGCACCAGGCCTTCGGCATCCATCCGCTGCGCCACGCCCGCTTCGCGCAGCAGATCAACGGTACCGCTTTCCAGAATTCCCGCGCGGATGCGCCCCAGCACATACTGCGGCGTTTGACGCTCAAGGATCACGGTATGGATCCCGGCGTTGTGCAGCAACTGCCCCAGCAGCAACCCGGAGGGGCCCGCGCCAATAATCGCGACCTGTGTATTCATAGGGATGTCTCACTCTTGCAGGGTTAATTATTTGTATAATTTTTGTTTAATAAAAGTGCTTTTCTGCATTTTTGATAAGTCAGTGGGGAAAAAGAAGGGATGAATGGCGACAAAAATTGCACTTTTCACCAAACTGGCAAAAGTGTGGGATGCTTCAAATTCTGCCGCCCCGCAGACTGGGAATTTTTGCACATTATTTGATCCCACCCCCCTCAGCCGCCACTGCGCTTCAGGTTAAAGTATCGGCAGATACCAGGCGTCGTGGACAATAGAGGAAGTATGCAGGTTGATCGGACACAGCAGCGGGCAATCACACGTTTATGCATCCAGTGTGGTCTTTTTCTGTTACAGCACGGCGCCGAGAGTGCGCTGGTGGAGGAACTGTCAACACGTCTCGGGCTGGCGTTGGGGATGGACAGCGTTGAAAGCGCCATCTCTTCGAATGCCATCGTCCTGACCACCATTAAAAATGGCGAATGTCTTACCTCTACGCGCAAAAATGTCGATCGCGGCATTAATATGCATGTGGTGACGGAAGTGCAGCACATTGTGATCCTCGCCGAGCATAAGCTGCTGGACTATCGCGACGTCGAGAAGCGTTTTGCGCAGATCGTTCCCCTGCGCTATCCGCGCTGGCTGCTGGTGCTGATGGTGGGTCTTTCCTGCGCCTGTTTCTGCAAACTGAATAACGGCGGTTGGGATGGGGCGCTGGTCAGCTTCTGCGCCAGCACGGTAGCCATGTACATTCGCCAGGTGCTGACCCATCGCTCCATGCATCCGCAGATCAACTTCTGCATCACCGCCTTTGTCGCCACCACCATCTCCGGGCTGCTGCTGCGCCTCCCGACGTTTGCCAGCACGCCGACCATTGCCATGGCCGCCAGCGTTCTGCTGCTGGTCCCGGGTTTTCCATTAATCAATGCCGTCGCCGATATGTTTAAAGGGCATATCAATACCGGACTCGCCCGCTGGGCGATTGCCAGCCTGCTAACCCTCGCCACCTGTATTGGCGTGGTGATGGCCATGACCGTATGGGGGCTGCGCGGATGGGCATAATCTCATTTATTTTTGCGCTGGCGGAAGACATGCTGCTGGCGGCGATCCCCGCCGTCGGGTTTGCGATGGTCTTTAATGTCCCTCAGCGCGCTCTGCGCTGGTGCGCGCTGCTGGGGGCGATTGGCCATGGCTCGCGTATGATCATGATGAGCGCCGGTTTTAACATTGAATGGGCCACCTTTCTCGCCGCTCTGCTGGTGGGCAGCATTGGCATTCAATGGTCGCGCTGGTATCTGGCGCATCCGAAGATTTTTACCGTCGCCGCCGTGATCCCGATGTTTCCTGGCATCTCAGCCTACACGGCGATGATTTCCGCGGTAAAAATCAGTCATTTTGGTTATTCGGAAGAGATGATGATTTTGCTGCTGAGCAATTTTTTAAAGGCCTCTTCGATTGTGGGCGCCCTTTCGATTGGCCTGTCGATACCCGGCCTGTGGCTGTATCGTAAGCGTCCTCGCGTCTAACCCCGACGTCGCGGTTAATCCGCGACGCTCCTTCCGCGATGGCCTCTGTGCTACTATGTGCAGATCACCCCACTCTTTGCAGTTCAGAGTTGAGATAGAGTTATGTCTTCGCGAATTTTAACCTCCCATTTTAGCGGCCTGGAAGAGTTCCTCCAGCAGCACGCGGCGCTGCTGGCAAAATCGACTGACGGCACCGTTGCCGTTTTTGCCAATAACGCGCCGGCATTCTATGCGCTGACGCCAGCGCGGCTGGCGCAACTGCTGGAGCTGGAAGCCAGGCTGGCGCGCCCCGGCAGCGACATCGCGCTTGACCCGCAGTTTTTCGAGGAGCCCGCCGCGGCGCCGGTTGCGGTGCCGATGGGCAAATTTGCTATGTACGCCGGGTGGCGGCCTGACGCCGATTTTCAGCGCCTGGCCGCGCTGTGGGGCATTGCCCTGAGCCAGCCGGTTACCCCCGAAGAGCTGGCCGCTTTCGTCGCTTACTGGCAGGCGGAAGGTAAAGTCTTTCACCACGTGCAGTGGCAGCAGAAGCTGGCGCGTAGCGTGCAAATCAGCCGCGCCAGCAACGGCGGACAGCCGAAGCGCGATGTGAACAGCGTTAGCGAACCCGACAGCCATATTCCGCGAGGTTTCCGAGGATGAGCATGAAAAACGTTGGCGATCTGATGAAGCGCCTGCAGAAAATGATGCCGGCTCATATCGAACCGGCGTTTAAAACCGGCGAAGAGCTGCTGGCCTGGCAAAAAGAGCAAGGCCGGCTGCGTTCCGAAGCGCTGGAGCGAGAGAATCGCGCGATGAAAATGCAGCGCACCTTCAACCGCTCGGGGATCCGCCCGCTGCATCAGAACTGCTCCTTTGATAACTATCGCGTCGAGTGCGAGGGGCAGATGAATGCGCTCGCCCGGGCGCGCCAGTACGTGGAAGAGTTCGATGGCAATATCGCCAGCTTTATCTTCTCCGGTAAACCGGGCACTGGCAAAAACCACCTGGCGGCAGCCATTTGCAACGAGCTGCTGCTGCGCGGGAAGTCGGTCTTAATCATCACCGTGGCCGATATTATGTCGGCGATGAAAGATACCTTCGGCAACCGGGAAACGAGCGAAGAACAGTTGCTTAACGACCTCAGCATGGTCGACCTGCTGGTGATCGATGAAATTGGGATGCAGACGGAGTCTCGCTATGAAAAGGTCATTATCAATCAGATAGTTGACCGACGCTCATCCTCCAAACGACCTACCGGGATGCTCACCAACAGCAATATGGAAGAGATGAACAAACTGCTCGGCGAGCGGGTGATGGACCGTATGCGGCTCGGCAACAGCCTGTGGGTTATCTTCAATTGGGAAAGTTACCGGCACCGCGTTACAGGCAAGGAGTATTAAGAGATTTCCGGGCGACGACGGCGTTATACTAAAGCGATTATTCAGTCACGCTTATGAGTCCGTCTATGAAATCGTTTAAAAATAGCGTTATTGCCGCGCTTGCCGTTAGCGCGTTTACCCTCTCTGGCGCCCACGCCGCCTCCTGGCAGGATTCCCTTAACAGCGCTGCCAGCCAGCTCAGCGGCAGTAACGCCCAGGCCAGCGGCGGCATGTCCGTCTCTTCGCTAACCAGCCTGCTCAACGGCAGCAGCCAATCCCTGACCGCCAGCAGCATGAATAATGCGGCCGGGATCCTGTCATATTGCGCGAAACAGAAGCTGGCCTCCGTGACCAGCGCCGATAACGTCAAAAATCAGGTGCTGGATAAACTGGGGCTTAGCACGCCGGAAAAACAAAAACAGGACACCAGCTATCTGGATGGCCTGCAGGGGCTGCTCAACAGCAAAAACGGCCAGCAGTTGGACCTGAATACGCTCGGCAATAGCTCGCTGGCGAAACAGGTAAAAACCAAAGCCTGCGATCTGGTCTTAAAACAGGGTGTTAATTTCCTCTCCTGATCCTGACTGACAAGGCCGCATTTGTTGCCTTCGCGGCGGCGCCGCGGCCTGAAACGCTTTTTTTTGCAGTTTTCCTGTTCCGTTTTCCCATTTCGCCCGATGCGATGCCGATCAAAAAAGGCAACTTCTAAACCAATTCTGAATAACTGCACACTTTCATGACGCTAGAATTGCAGCAAGATGGCGCTGCAATTACAGTGGGGCTTGAAAAGTAATCTGTTCTGCCAGCCGATAACTGGCATTAATGAGGATGAGCTGTGTCAGAGTTGTTATCCATCGCCTTATTTTTAGCTTCGGTGGTGCTGTATGCCTGGAAAGCGGGTCGTAACACCTGGTGGTTTGCCGCCACGCTCACGGTGTTAGGCCTGTTCGTGGTGCTGAATATCACCCTCTACGCCAGTGACTACTTCACCGGCGACGGCATCAACGACGCGGTACTCTACACTCTGACCAACAGCCTGACCGGCGCCGGGATCGGCAAATATATACTGCCGGGGGTCGGCGTGGCCGTCGCACTGGTCGCCGTCTTTGGCGCCCTCGGCTGGGTGCTGCGCCGCCGTCGGCATCATCCTCATCACGTCGGTTACAGCCTGGCGGCGCTACTGCTGGCGCTGGCCTCCGTTGATGCCAGCCCGGCCTTCCATCAGATCAGCGAGCTGGTGAAATCCCAGTCACGCGAGGGCGATCCAGACTTTGCCGCGTACTATAAAGAGCCGTCGAAGCAAATCGACAATCCGCAGCTGAACCTGGTCTATATCTATGGCGAAAGTCTCGAGCGCACCTATTTTGATAACGACGCCTTCCCCAACCTCACCCCTGAGCTTGGCAGAATTAAAGCTGAGGCCATTGATTTCAGCAATACCATGCAGCTGCCGGGGACCGATTACACTATCGCCGGCATGGTCGCCTCACAGTGCGGCATTCCGCTGTTCGCGCCGTTCGAAGGTAATGCCTCAGCCTCAGTCTCCAGCTTCTTTCCACAGAATATTTGCCTTGGCGATATTCTGAAGAACTCCGGTTACGAGAATTACTTTGTGCAGGGGGCTAACCTGCGCTTTGCCGGCAAAGACGTGTTTCTTAAATCCCACGGCTTCGATCATCTGTACGGGGCGGAAGAGCTAAAAACTACGGTGGCGGATCCTACCTACCGCAACGACTGGGGCTTCTATGACGACACTGTGCTCGACGAGACCTGGAAAAAATTCGAAGAGCTGTCGCAGTCCGGGAAACGCTTCTCGCTCTTCGCCCTGACGGTGGATACCCACCATCCCGACGGTTTTATCTCACGCACCTGCGAGCGTAAACGCTATGATGTGGACGGCAAGAAAAACCTCTCTTTCAGCGCCGTTAGCTGCAGTCAGGAACATATCGCCGCGCTGATAGAGAAGATTAAAGCCTCACCCTATTTCAAAAACACGGTCATCGTGGTCTCTTCCGATCACCTGGCCATGAAGAACAGCGCCTGGGATTATCTCAACAAGCACGATCGCAGCAATCTGTTCTTCGTCCTGCGCGGCGATAAACCGCAGCAGGAGACCCTGGCGGTGAAACGCAACACCATGGATAACGGCGCGACGGTGCTGGATATTCTCGGCGGCGATAACTATATCGGCCTCGGGCGTAGCAGCCTCTCCGGCCAGTCGCTCTCCGGTATTTTCATGAATATGAAAGAGAAAGTCCTGGCATGGAAGCCTGACGTGATCCGCCTGTGGAATTTCCCCAAAGAAATGAAGAATTTCACCATCGACTCGCAGAAAAATATGATCGCTTTCTCCGGTAGCCATTTCCGTCTGCCGCTGCTGCTGCGGGTATCTGACCAGCGCGTAGAACCGCTGCCGGAGAGTGAATACTCTGCGCCGCTGCGCTTCCAGCTGGCCGATTTCGCGCCACGGGATAATTTCGTGTGGGTCGATCGCTGCTATAAAATGGGCCAGCTGTGGTCGCCTGAGCTGGCGCTCTCCACCGACTGGTGCGTCTCGCAGGGACAGCTGGGGGGTGAGCAGAAGGTCCAGCACGTTGATAAGCCGCAGTGGCACGGCAAGACCGCCTTCAGGGACACCCTTATCGATATGGAGCGCTATAAGGGCAACGTCGATACGCTGAAAATTGTCGACAACGATATTCGCTATAAGGCCGACAGCTTCGTGTTTAACGTCGCTGGCGCCCCGGAAGAGGTTAAACAGTTCAGCGGTATTTCGCGTCCCGAGTCGTGGGGGCGGTGGTCCAATGCTCAGTTGGGCAGCGACGTGAAGATTGAATATAAAGAGCCGCTGCCGGAGAAATTTGATCTGGTGATCACCGCCAAAGCTTATGGCCCAAACGCCAATAAGCCGATTCCGGTGCGAGTTGGAGAAAGTGAGCAAGTGCTCACTCTGGATAATGACGTGACTACCACGACGCTGCATTTTGACAACCCAACGCGCAGCAACACGCTGATCATCACCCCGCCGGACCCGCAAACCACTAACGAGGGCAATATCCTCGGCCACTCCCCGCGTCAGTTGGGGATCGGCATGGTGGAGATCAAAGTGGTGAAAAGCGAAGGCTAACGCAATCCTGCCCGGCGGATTTTCGTGCCGGGCAGCGGTTGTCGTGGCAGGACGTTAACCACACAGCGGCTGTAGTTCATCAGCCGACAGTCCGGTGATCTTCTGTACCATCTCTTTGTCGAGGCCATTCTGTAACATACTGCCGGCAATGCGCAGCGCCTCGCGTCGGCTGCCTTCCTGCAAGCCCTCCAGGTGCCCTTCTTCCCGGCCTTCCAGTCGGCCTTGTTGCCGACCTTCCTGCTTAAGCTTTTGCGCGATAGACATCAATGTCTCCTCATACTGTGGCAGACGGCGGGCCAGCCGGCGGAGAAACACGCCCGGCTCGGCCGTATTACCGTACTGCAGCATATAGTGAAACAGCATTCTCAACTGCCGACGGTTAGTGTATCCCAGCATCACAACGGCCGCCAACGACTCCGTTATGTCGCTGAGATCGCGCTGGCGAATATGTTTTTGCATCAGCTCCAGCAAGGCGACTCGCCGATGTTGCACGATGTCATCGTCCGGCATCACCGTCACGTCGATCAATGGAAACGGACAGCCATACAGCGTCTTCGCCAGCTGCGGGTCGGCAAATTCATCCAGCCAGTTGAGGGAAAAAGGATACGGACTGGTTGCACCGTGATAAAAAAGCATCGGCACCACCAGCGGCAGCGTTTTGTGCCCGGCATCCAGGTGGCGCTGCATTGCGGCAATCGCATAGCGCATCAGGCGAAAGGCCATATGGCTATCCGGTGAGCTCTGGTGCTCTATCACCACGTAAACATACCCCGTGCCGCAGGTGGTCTGCACCGACCAGAGGACATCTGAATACCAGGCGCGCAGATCCTCATCGATAAAGCTCGCCGATTGCAGCCTCAGGGTAGAGAAATCGCACCGCTGACGGATCGCTTCGGGAAGGTAGAGGGTGAGGAAATCAGTCGCTGTCTCCGGGTGACGAAGAAATCGCTTAAAGACCGCATCGTGCGGCGTCGAGGTCATCCGTTTTTTCATGGCCATCCGCTTGCCTGAAAGAGAAGGTAAGCCGGACTCTATCACCGGTTTTTACCCGGTTGGGTTTGACGACAATTTTCTGGGAAGCGCCTCGGAGAATAGCATGGCGGCCAGCCCGGCTGGCCGCCATCAACACGGCTTAGTAATCAAACTGCCGGTAGTAACGGCGGATATTGAGGTCGTGGCCGGTATGGTGTTCAAAGTGGGCCGCCAGCCGGTCCACCAGCAGGGTGGACACCACGCACGGCGCCATAACCCAGCGGAACGCGTCATCAATGCCGTTCAGCGGATAGTCGCGCGGGTCGATAACCACCAGATGGTCAGTTATTTTTTCGGCAAAACGCTCGACGCGTTCGTCCAGCGCCCGGCATCTCCCCTCGCCTTTCACCAGAAACAGCGGAACCTCTTTTTCCAGCAGCTCCAGGGTGCCGTGGAAAAATTCAGCGGAGCTCACCGACTTCGTCCGCTTCCACTGCATCTCTTCGAGAATACACATTGAGAACAGATAGACCTCGCCCCACATTTCCGCGCCGCCAATCCACATCATATAGTCGCAGTCATGGTATTGCGCGGCAATGCTATCCGCTCGGGGATCGAACTGGCGTTTCGCCTGCAGGAGATTTTCCGGCAGTAACTCGAGCTGGCTGGCAAATCGCGCATAATCAGCAAACTCGCCGTGACGAAAAATGACGCGGAAGAATAACCAGTACAGCAGCATATATTCATATTCCACGCCATTTTTGTGGCACATCGGAATATGCCAGCTGGCGGCGGCAGCCAATGGCGAGTCGGCGTGACGAGTAATAGCCACCACGCGGATCCCCTGTGCCTTGCACCATTCGGCAATGGCGACCGACTCTTTGGTATCGCCGGATTTAGATAACGTAACGACAACCGCATCTTTATTTAATTTTTTATGTCCGCGATGGATTAACTCCGCGGCCTGTTCAAGATATACCGGTACGCTGGTTAATTCTTTGGCAAATTCATTAATTGCCATCATCGGCGCCAGGGAACCACCTACCGAAGCAAAAAATAATGCGCTACAGCCGCTGTCATAAATATCGTCGGCTACGGTTTCAGCCTGTTTACGCGCAGCGATGATCTCGCGAGCACTGGTCAGGTACTCGTCCTGATTAAAACCCAACATAGTTTTCTCCTGAATATTCAGATTTTACTTTTTAAGACGCGGTCAAAATCGTCGAAAATACGTTTAGCCAGATCGATGCCTTTCAGTCCTGCGGTATGCCAGGCGAGCATCTGCACTGGGACAATCAGCAGCAGAGGCGCCAGGTGATGCTCGCACGGACAGTTTAGCGCCAGCGTTTGAGCATCCTCTTCGTCACCCAGCGTCAGGGTAAAGGCCCGGCCAATGGACGGCGCCAGATAGTCGCGCAGCGCCCGGGTTCGCGCGTCCGGCGTATCTTCAATAAACAGCATCACATGGCGGGCATTGGCTTCCAGATAGGGGCCATGCATATAGGCTTCCAGCTCAAAGCCGCTGGAAGGCACGCGCACCGTCTCGGTAAATTTGGTTTCGAACTCCTTCGCCACGCCAACCAGCGCGCCGTAGCCGGTGGCGACAAAGCGCTCGCCGCTGCGCAGCGTTTCGCTATGGCGGTCAATAAAGCGCGAGGTGCGGACGATAACCTCCGGGATCGCCGCTACCAGCCGCTGCAATTCAGCGAGATAGTGCTGCTCCTCGACCTCGCTGGCTTTCTCCTGCTTACGAGCAATGATCAGCGCTATCAGCAACAGGTTGAGCACCGTCGCGCTAAAGCCGCGGGTCACAAACCCTACGCTCTCGATCCCGGTATTAATATCCAGAACGCCATCGCTGGCGCCTCCTATCGGGCTTTGCGGATCTGAGGTCAGGGCGAAAACCGACTTGCCGGAAGCCTGTACCTTACGCATCGCCTCCAGCGTCGACGCGCTTTTTCCGCTCTGTGAAATCGCCACCACCAGATCGGCATGCGGGTCGATCGCGTCGTAATGGGTGAAATTGTACGGCTCTTTAATGTCAAGCAGCACACCGAAGCGTTGCTCAAAGAAATAGCGCGCGCACAGCGCGGCATTCAGCGACGATCCGGTCGCGAGCAATAATATCCGCCGTACCGGGTGCTGGCGGACGAAGGTTTCAATCGGCGCCAGCTTTTGCCGGTAGTCGCGCAGGATCTGCGCCAGGCAGGCCGGCTCTTCACTGATATATGTCATCATTGTTGGTCGCATAGCTCACTCCCGTTAAAACAATCCGATCCACGAACCCAGAATGCCCACCAGCGCCATGCCGCCAATAATTGAGAGCGGTTTAACTTTCCGTCCCAGTAGCCAGTAGACGATGCCAAAACTCACCAACGGCAGCATGCAGGGCAGAATGTCGTTGATAATGTCCTGTACCTGGGTTTTGGCCTCCCCGGCGCCGAAGGAGAGAGGAATGGTGATATCGATCATTGAAGCGGTCATCGCCCCGACTACCATCAGACCGATAATCGACGCCCCGTAGGTCAGGCTCTCCATCATTCCGCTCTTCTGGATCCGCTGCAGGACCCCGGTGCCCAGTACGTAACCCCAGCGGGTAAAACACCAGCGCACCAGAATGTGCGGCACGTTAAACACCAGCAGAAACAGGATCGGCCCGAGGATGTTGCCCTTCAGCGCCAGGCTGGTGCCGATCCCGGTGGCGATGAGGCGCAGCGTCCCCCAAAAGAAAGAGTCACCCAGCCCGGCTAACGGTCCCATCAGTGAGGCTTTGACGTTATCAATCGCAGTGGCATCCATGTTTTTCTGCTGACTGTTTTTCTCTTCCATCGCCGTGGTGATCCCCAGCAGCAGGGTGACGATATGCGGCGTGGTATTGAAAAAAACCAGATGCCGCTTCAGCGCTGCGGCCAGCTCCTCTCTGCGCGGATAGAGCTTCTTCAGCACCGGGATCAACGCGTAAACAAAGGCGAGATTCATCTGCCGCTCATAGTTCCACGAGAACTCCATCTGGAAAGAGCGCCAGAACACCCGGCGTAAATCGCGCGGCGTAATCCGGGTTTCTTCCTGCGCCTGCGGCTGCAGGGTCTCTTCAGAAATCATCTTCGTCGTCATCGCTGACTCCTTGTTCTGTCGTGATACGAGGTGAATTCAACGCGGTGACGTTAACCATGACCACCGCCACGATAGCGCCGAGAATGGCGATACCGGTCACCGGGATTTTCAAATAGGCCATCAGCACAAAACCGAGGAAAAAATACGGCGCCACTTTCTTGTTAATCAGCAGCCTGGCGAGCATCGCGAAGCCGAGGGCCGGGATGATGCCGGTGGCGACGCTGAGCCCATGTTTGATAAATTCCGGGATCGTATCGAGCAGGGATTTCACCGCGTTGCTGCCCACCAGGAATGAGACGGTGACCACCGCGGCAAGCATCAGCGACAGGCCGAATCCGGCAATCAAATGCATCCGCTCAATGCCGCGGAGATCCGCCCGTTCCGCATACCCGTCCGCCTTTTGGCTAAGCATTGGAATGAACATCCCCAGATAGATATTTTTCAGGATCAAAGTCAGCGTGGCGATAGGCAGGCCAAGCAACAACGCCGTTTCTGTGCCTGCGCCAGAGGTAATGGCGAACGCCACGCCGAGAATACCGCCGGTCACGACGTCGGGCGGGATCGAGGCGCCAACGGAGAAAGAGCCGATAAACGCCAGCTCCAGCGTCGCGCCCATAATGACGCCGGTCTGTACATCCCCCAGCACCAGCCCGGTCAACAGCCCGGTGACGATAGGCCGTGAAATTAGCGACGTCCCTAAGGCATATTCCGATTGCGCGATAAACGCCACCAGACCCAGTAAGAGAGCCTCTACCATAATCTGTCCTCCGGAATTACACGCATTCCGCAAAAAGCTGTTTGCGATCGTTCGGGACCTGGCGAATCTCCACTTCGACGCCCTTGCCCACCAGTTGTTGTAGCTGTTCTATTTCTGTCGGCAGTAAATTAATCGCCTTAGAGATATTTTTACTGCCCTCTTTAGCCTTTATTCCGCCAAGATTTATGCTTTTTATTTCGTCGATGGCGCTGGCAATACGCCAGGCGTCATTAACCGACTCCACAACAATAAATAAATTATATTTATCGGTAACCCCGCTTTTTATTGCCTCAATAGAATCATTTATATTTTTAATCACCAGCTTCACCGAGGGCGGTTTGGCAAGCTTAATGGTGGTTTTCCGCAGCTCATCGCCAGGGACGCTATCGTTGGCGATTAAAATACAATCGGCGCCGACATATTGGGTCCAGGAAAAGGCCACCTGGCCGTGAAGTAATCGATGGTCTACCCTTAATAATGTAATCATCATGCTTCCTCATTTCAGAAGTCTTTATCCATAGTCATCGCGCTGGCAATCGTTTGATTGCAGTACTGAATGCTCTCTTTGGCGCTTGTTAATGCCTCGGCAATTAATTTTTCGGTATTGTCTTCGGCTGCGGAAATCAGCAAGTCAATAATTAACGGCAGATTTAAACCGGATAATAAATGGAAATGTGGGCGAGATAAAAAACGAACAAACTCGTTATTCACGCTACCGGCAAAAATATCCGTAATCACGATCAGCTCATCCTGCGCCGGGAAACGCGCCACTAGCGCTTCCACCTGCTGCGTCAGATCGACCTCTTCTTCCACGTAGGCACACAAGGTATGTATGTCGGGTTGTTTACCGAGGATCAGTTCCACGGAGTTCAACAAACCGTTAGCAAAGCTGCCATGGCTGGCAAAAATATAGTGTCGTTTCATCCTTACCTCGAAAGCGCATTCCACTGCTTTCTTAATTGCAACCGACGTGCCAGAAACAGTGGCGCGTCGGCTAACGCAAGGATAAAAAAGAAGAGATGTGTTAAAAGTCTTGATCTTCCTGAATAAATTCCGTTTCCCGCGTCAGGATATCGTGAATGTAGCAGAGCTCTACAACGGGAATTTTGACACTATACCCGCTCTCTATGACACTAAAGGCCTCGCGTAGCGTAGCCAGCTCGCGATCCGGACACTGCCCTCCAGTGTATTGGGCTGGGGAAGCGTGACGAATTAATCGCTCTATCAGACAGCTGATATGCACATACAGCGCGACCTTACGATCGTTAGGTACATCGCGCCCGGCCAGATGCTCATAGCGCAGCAAAAACTGCTCAACCTGGTTGATCACCTTAGCCGTATCGAGGATCGTCACCGACTCGATCACCCGGCGCAGCGAAAAGTTTTTCAGGATCAGGTTGTTGATCTCGCTGACCTGCTCCGCCGTCGCCAGTTCGCCAAAAATGCGCATCAGCGGACGACTCCCTTCGCCAGAGATCAGCGAATCCAGCGAGATCCAGGGTAGATCGGCAAGATGCGGATCCAGGGTGCCGACGATCGCCAGCACCTCATAGCGGCTTAGCATCGGCTCCCGTCGCGCGTGATCGGCAAGGGTCTCCACATCGCAGGCCACAATATCAATGCCAAGCGCTTCAGGAATGCTGGCTTTTAACAGCGCCGACAGATTCGCCGCCGCGCCCAGACCGGTCGCGCAGGTGGTTAAAATCGCCCGCGGCTTATCGGTTTGCGGGTAATAGAGCTGGTGCTCAACCGCAAGGTCATCGCCGATCTCGCGGACGATATCTTCCAGCATAACGCCCTGCAAAATGCGCTCCCCGACGTACATCGCCATACCGGTGGAGACATTGTTGATGATCGCCATCGGCGTACTCAGGCGACGATTAAAATGGCGGTGAATGGCGTTCAGCGATCCCATGTCGACCAGGATTATCAATCCTGATGCCAGAGCATGGCTCTCTATGTAGGCCATCACCTGGTTAGCGATAGCTTCCGGCGTCACGTCCAGCGGCATATCGAATGACTCAAAGAGCTGGCTTTTCAGCAAGCGGTTTGCCACGTTGGCGATGCTGCTGGCGGTAGCGTAACCGTGAGCGAGAATTATCGCCCGGGTCACCTGCTGCTGGCTGATGGCGCCATTCTTGTGGAACCACAGCACTAACAGCAGCAGGTCGATACGCTGGGGTTCAATATCCAGCTTCAGCGTCAACGCACCGAGGATCGCTTCGCAAAAGCGATACAGCAGCGGAAACTTCTGTACCAGGAAGTCCTCCAGCTGGCGGGCTTTTTCATTGTTTATCGTGGACTGCGGCTGTCGGGATCGGTGGATCAGGTAGTGGCTCAGCGCGTAGAGGCAGTTGCCGTTAAACTGGATATTGAAGCGCTTTTCCAGGCGATAATACTCCTCCCGAACCTGATGAGCGATCAGCAGCAGCATCTGCGAGCTACTGGAGTCATGATTATCAAAGATCAACCGATCGAAGAGGGTTTCAATCTCTTCCCCCATGCTCCTTTGCGCCTCTTCCCAGACCGTTTTTTTATTCAGCACCGCTTCATACTGCGCCAGAACCCGACACTGAACGTCATAGATCAGCCCTTGTACCGGGTCGCGCGCACGCAGCAGCCAGACCAGGCTGGTCTGCGGCTCGATAAGCAGCGGCTCCTGCTGGCCCATCGCTTCGCTGAGCGCTGGCGTCGCGGCCATGACATTTTCCGGCAGATCGTGCAGCGTCACGGTCAACATTTCGCGGCCCGGAGACCTGGCCCAGGCTGACGCCACGGCGTATTTCACCACATTCTTCAGCTCGCCGACGTTGCCCCGATAAACATACTGCGTCAGGACCTGCAACAGTCGCGGCGTTAGTTGCAGCCGGGCGGCAAGCGTGCGCGCCTCCCGCCAGAAAAACTGTAGCGTTAGCGCCTCCTTCTCCTCGCGGCTACGGTGTTGAAGATCGGGCAAGCTAACCAGGATCGGAATTCGGCGCAGGAAGGTGGTGAGAAAAGTGCTGTGAATATCTTCGGTGGTGGCAAACACCAACCGCAGCGAAATCGGCAAGCCTTGCGCGGTCTCCCCCACCCGGTAGATCTCCTTACGATCCAGCCAGGTGAACAGCTTCTCCTGCCCCTGAGCATCCAGGCGATGGACCTCATCGAGAAACAGCATCCCGCCGTTTGCCGCCTCAAACGCCCCCGCTTTATCGCTCTGCGCACCGGTAAACGCGCCTTTGACGTAGCCAAACAGGTTGGCGGCCAGCAGCTCCGGATTACTCGCATACTGCGCGCAGTTAAAGCTCACAAAGGGGGCATCGGGCGCCAGCAGCCCCTGGGCGATGGCGAACTCATGCATCAGCTCAGCCATATAGCTTTTGCCGGTCCCGCTGTCGCCAGTGATCAGCAGCGGTAGCCCGCCGTTAGGATAAAACAGCGAGGTTTTCATCTGCTCAATCGGCTTACGCAGGCTGCCGTCATGCCCGGTCAGCAACGAAAAATGGTCCGCCTGCTCCGGCTGGCGGTCGCTCTCCGCGAGTAACTCCGCCATGCTGGCATACTCACTGCGGGAAAGCGGGTAGAACTGCTGGCAAAAGGCTTTTTTATGCAGAAAATAGACCGGCCGGGTGTTGATTTTCACCAGCACGTCCTGAGCGACCAGCTGATTGAGATAATGGCTGGCGGTATTTCTTTGCATCGCGAAACGCCGGGCCAGCCAGCTGGCGGTAAAGACCTCGCTCAGGTTATCCGGATCGAAAAAATCGGTCTGATTTTGCAAAAAAGCCAACAGTTCCGTTTTACGCATCGCATCCCCCTCTTCGCCATTACGAAGGGATATGATGCGGGAAATCCGCCAACCGTTGGCGCTTAATTCATTTTTTGCGGTTCAGAGCACAAAAAAAAACGACGCCCCAATCCGCGGGCGCCGCACAACAAACCGACTACAGCCGCGACAGGGCCTCGCGCATCCCCGCGCGCAAAATCATTTCCAGATAGCGTGTGACCTGGTCGGCAAGGCCGTGAATGGCCGTCAGATCCTCACCCCAGTGCGCAGCATCCTGCAGGACTTCTGTGACCAGTTCATGCAGCGGGCTGCCGTTCGCCACCTGAGCCCATCCTTCAGCAAAGCGGGTTAACCAAACTTCGTCATCCTGTAGCGGATACGTCTGTCCGTCACGCTGACCGCGATAGAAGGCGATGAGCGCCGCCAGAGCAAACGTTAGCCGCGGCGGGATCGCGCCGTGCTGGCGGATAGTCGTCAGCAGCTGCGGCAAGATCCGGGTACGAAATTTAGTCATGCCGTTCAGGGCGATGGCGAGCAATTGATGGCGAATATAGGGATTAAGAAAGCGCCCGGTGACCGCATCGGCAAACTGACGAAGCTCCTCGGCCGGTAAATCGAGCGCCGGGATAATCTCTTCATCAATCGTCTGCTGGACATAATGGCGAATGGCTTCGTCCCGCATCGCTTCGCCAACCGTATCCACCCCACACAGCCATGCTACCGGCACCAGCGCGGTATGCGCGCCGTTAAGAATGGCAACCTTGCGCGCTTTATAGGGCCGGATATCCTCTACGATACGAATATTCAGCGGGCAGCGATCCAGCCGCAGCATTTCCGCCAGCCCCTGCGGCCCCTGGATTACAAATAACCAAAAGTATTCGGCAGTATCCAGGAAAGCATCATGGTAGCCGAGCTCCGCCTCCAGCTTTTCCGCTTCCTCACGCGGATAGCCGGTGACGATGCGGTCAACCAGCGTTGAACAAAATGTATTGGCAGTTTCAACCCAGTCGCTGAATGCCTTTGGCAACTGCCATTCTTTAGCATAGCGCAGCACCAACGCCTTCAGTGCTTCGCCATTATAGTCAATCAGTTCACAAGGGATTATTGTCCAGCCCTTATCCGCTGCGCCGTTGAAATGACGGAACCGCTCAAGAAGCAATTGGGTCAGCTTCGCCGGGAAGCTGACCGGCGGCATATCGTCAGGCCGGTCCCCGGCGTGATAGCTAATCCCCGCTTCGGTGGTGTTTGAAAACACAAATGCAATCTCCGGGTCACGGGCCAGCGCCAGGTAGCCAGCAAAATCCTGCCAGGGATTGATCTCATTATTAACGGAGCGGATAATCCGCGCCTCGCTCACCGCCTCGCCGCGTTCATTCAACCCGCGGATCACCGTGGTATACAGCCCGTCCTGAGTATTTAACGACGGCGGAAAAACGGTGTTGATCGGGCGAACAATGGTGACGCCCGTCGCCAGATCGGTTTTCTCATTCAGCAGATCCAGCTGCCAGTCAATAAATGCCCGCAGGAAATTGCCCTCGCCGAACTGAATCGCACGGGTCGGATACTGAGGTCCTGGAAAGTTTTGTCGGTTTAAGGTTTTCATGAGCTTCCCTGCTAAAAATGAATAACGCCTTTGATCAGCTGACGATTGTTAATCACGTCGCTTTCGTAAATTTCCGCCAGCGATTTGAAGTCGTAACGGTGGGTCAGCATCATCCTGGCGGTCACTTTCCCTTCAGTCATCAGCCGCCCGACCTTGGCAAAATCCTCTTCTGTCGCATTACGACTCCCCATCATCGTCGTCTCTTTCTTATGAAATTCCGGGTCAGAGAACTGCAGCTCCCCCTTAAACAGACCAACAAAAATGATGCTGCCGCCGTGACGGATTAAATTAACGGTGTTGTTCATTGCTTGCTGATTTCCCGTCGCGTCAATCACTTTCTGCGCCAGAGAACCGTCAAACGTGGCCGACAGTTGCTCGGTAAACAGTGGATCGGAGGGATCGAGGGTGGTCAGGCCGAGATGTTGTGCCACATGATCGCGCCGCGCCGGGCTGGTATCCGCCACCACCACCTGTGCGCCGTCAGCCTTAGCGATCGCCGCTGCCCCGAGCCCAATCGGACCCGCGCCGACCACCAGTACCTGATCTCCCGGCTGGATCGCTGCGCGACGCACCGCGTGGGCGCTAATGGCGAATGGCTCAATCAACGCTACAGCTTCAGGGTCTACATCATCCACCACCAGCAGATTGTTTACCGGAACGCAGAGGTATTCGCTAAACCCGCCGTCGCGATGCACCCCGATCACCGAAATGTTCTCACAGCAGTTTGTCCGGCCGCTCAGACAGGCCGGGCAGTGGCGGCAGGCGACATAGGGAATCACAGCAACCTGTTGGCCACTCTTCAAATTAAGAATATTTTTACCCAGCCCAATTATCTCACCGCATATTTCATGACCAAGAACACGCGGATAGCTAAAAAAAGGCTGATTGCCGCCCCATGCATGAATATCTGTCCCGCAAATCCCCACCGCCTTTATTTTAATGAGCACTTCATCATCGCCGGGAATGGGAATCTGGCGTTTTTCCCAGTGTAATTTTTTAGGTTCCTGACACACTAAAGTATTCATCGACGTCATAATAATTGCCTCCGTATTTGTTGGCTTAGATATCGATGAAAAATAGAAGTAGAGTGAAAGTCATTGCAAAATCTGTGAAATATCGCGCACAAAACTGTTTTAAATCCGGTTTTAATGGATAAAAAAGGAAAACGTTATGAGTCGCTCACAAAACCTTCGTCACAATGTTATTAACCAGGTCATCAACGACATGGCGCGCGGCTTTATCCCCTCGCCGCTCCCCTCGCAAAGCGCACTGGCGGAAATGTATAACATCAGCCGCACCACGGTGCGCCATATCCTTTGCCACTTATGCGAGCGCGGCGTCCTGAGCCAGGTCAATCACGACTACCAGATCCTTCGTCAACCGGAAGTACAGGACGGCTTCGATAGTTCCAGCGCCTCGCTGGCCGAACAAAACCGTCTCTTTGAACAAGCGTTTTTCACCATGATTAACCAACGCCAGTTACGCGCCGGAGAGCGGTTCTCCGAGCTGCAACTGGCGCGTGCCGCGGGCGTCAGCCCGGTCGTGGTCAGAGAGTTTTTACTGAAATTCAGCCGCTACAACCTGATTGAAAGCGAAAAACGCGGCCAGTGGAACATGAAGAAATTTGAGCAATCCTGGGCCGAACAACTGTTCGAATTGCGGGAAATGCTGGAAACTCACGCACTTCAACACTTTCTTAATCTGCCGGACAGCGATGCCCGCTGGCTGCAGGCCAAAACCCTGCTTGAGCGCCACCGCACTCTGCGGGACAGCATTGGCGACAGCTTTCGTATGTTCTCCCAGCTCGATCGTGATTTTCATTCGCTGCTGCTTTCCGCCGCGGATAATATATTTTTTAATCAATCCCTTGAGATTATCTCCGTGATCTTTCACTTCCACTATCAGTGGGATGAAAGCGACCTTAAACAGCGCAATATCATCGCTATTGACGAACATATGACTATCCTGAGCGCACTCATCTGTCGCAGCGATCTGGATGCCAACCTGGCGCTACGTAACCACCTGAACACCGCGAAGCAATCCATGATTAACTCTATCAAGCAAAGTGAATCGCTGGCGCATTAAGTACCGATTAAAAACAGAAAATGATTAGCAACAGCACAAATCCAAAAACGTAATCCGGCGCCCTCAAAAAGGTTATTTATGCTGAAAACAAGTCGACTTACTTTACTGTGAAATATGTGGGTGGTCTTTAAACCATTCGTTGTTACTTGGCGTTCAAACATAATAATCAGGAGTCAGGCGTGGAATCACAAAATATAACCATAGACCCGCAGACCGACTTTAAAGAGGGGAAAGCGGAACCCCTTTCAGTTCCCTTAGAAAATACGCTACAACGTAGCTCTCGTATTAAAAAGATTCAAACAACGGCAATGATTCTGTTATTTCTGGCGGCGGTGATTAACTACCTCGACCGAAGTTCATTGTCCGTGGCAAACTTAACGATTCGCCAGGAGTTAGGGCTCAACGCCACTGAAATCGGGGCGCTGTTATCGGTTTTTTCTCTAGCCTATGGCATTGCGCAACTGCCCTGCGGCCCTCTGCTGGACCGCAAAGGTCCACGCATCATGCTAGGGCTGGGTATGTTTTTCTGGTCACTATTTCAGGCGCTCTCCGGGATGGTGCACAGCTTTACCCAGTTCGTCCTGGTGCGCATCGGCATGGGGATCGGCGAAGCGCCAATGAACCCCTGCGGCGTCAAGGTGATCAACGACTGGTTTAATATTAAAGAGCGCGGTCGCCCAATGGGCTTCTTCAACGCCGCCTCGACGATCGGTGTCGCGGTCAGCCCACCAATCCTTGCCGCAATGATGCTGATGATGGGCTGGCGCTGGATGTTTATCACTATCGGCATACTAGGGATCTTTATCGCTATCGGCTGGTATATGCTTTATCGCAACCGGGAGGATCTCCCCCTCACCGCCGATGAACAGGCGTACCTTAACGCCGGAAGCGTCAACGTTCGCCGCGACCCGCTGAGCTTTGCCGAATGGCGCAGCCTGTTTAAAAACAAAACCATGTGGGGAATGATGCTCGGCTTCAGCGGCATCAATTATACCGCGTGGCTGTATCTGGCCTGGCTGCCGGGCTACCTGCAAACAGCGTATAACCTCGATCTGAAAAGTACCGGATTTATGGCCGCAATTCCTTTCCTGTTTGGTGCCGCCGGTATGCTGATCAATGGCTACGTCACCGACTGGCTGGTCAAAGGCGGCATGGCACCGATCAAAAGCCGCAAGATCTGCATCATTGCCGGGATGTTCTGCTCCGCGGCGTTTACACTGATCGTGCCGCATGTCACTACCTCTTTCGCGGCGGTGTTGTTAATCGGTATGGCGTTGTTCTGCATTCATTTTGCCGGAACGTCCTGCTGGGGATTGATCCACGTCGCCGTGGCATCAAGAATGACGGCTTCCGTCGGCAGTATTCAGAATTTCGCCAGCTTTATCTGCGCTTCATTTGCACCGGTGGTGACCGGATTTATTGTCGATACCACCCATTCCTTCCAGCTGGCGCTGGTTATATGCGGCTGTGTGACCGCTCTCGGCGCGCTGGCCTACATTTTCCTGGTTCGGCAGCCAATTAGCGATCCGCGTAACGACTAAATCTTAACGCCCTGCCGACCGCAGGGCATTCATCGTTGCGCTCATCTCATACTGTTGTAGTGTCAAAGCGGCATAGCCGGCCGCGGCAAACAGCGGCGTAAAAGTTTCCGGGACCGTCACCGAAGTACCAATGCCCGGGAACTGCTGCGCCAGCGCCATCAGCAGCTCACGCGCCAGCCCCTGGCGGCGGGCGGCGGGCTCCAGGGCGCGAGCCCGCCGTCGTTAGAACCGCGAAGGCGCGCTGTTCCAGCGTCACGACCTGACATGGCAGAGTGGCGAAGGTAAGCGGATCCAGCAGCCAGGGAAGCTGGCTGTTACTCTCCTCAATGGCGCGCCGAAGCAGGGACAGGGTGGGATAAAGCTGCAATACGCCCGGCACCGGGGCCAGAAGTTCTGTACTCAGGTAGCCGTAGAGCCCATAGCGTCGCGTAAAGCCCAGCGACTGATACAGCGCGACGGCCGCATGGTTATCGCGGATCACCTCCAGGAATACCGTCTCGATCCCCTGCTGTTGCAAAAGCATCAGCAGTTCCTGCATCAGTTTCCGGCCCAGGCCTTTGCCGCGCCAGGCCGGGCGCAGGGCAAAGGCCGCCAGGCGAGCGGCACTCCCCCGGCGCGCGACGATCGCGATCGCCGCCGGTTCATCTCCGGCCAGCCAGACGCGGGAATCGACCAGGCTCATCCCCTCGGCGCTAAAACGCTGAACAAATCCCTCTACCGACTGGGTAACAGGCACCAGGTAGGCTTCAAAACAGGCGTTGAGAATATCCGTTAACTGCACGCTGCTGAACTGCGTGGCGGGAACGGCGGTCAGCTCCATACTTTTCTCCCGAAGGCTGCTATGCTGAGGTGATGAAAACTAACACTATAACTGCCGGTGCCGTATTACGCCTGACTCAGGAGAGCGATATCGCCCTTCTGCCCGCCATTGAACGTTCTGCCGCCCAGGCATTTCGCCAGATCCCTTCTCTCGCCTGGCTGGCGGACAGCGAGGTGATTAGCGTTGCGCGCCATCATGATTATCTGGAAACGGAGCATAGCCTGCTGGCGGTAGCCGCCGGGCAACCCGTTGGCTTTATTCTGACCGAACCGCTCGACGATGCGTTATTTATCGTCGAAGTCGCCGTCCACCAGGCCTGGCAGCAACAGGGCATCGGCCGGATGCTGCTGGAGCGGGTTATCGAGAGCGCACGGCAGATGGGCTACCCGGCGGTAACCCTCACCACCTTCCGCGAGGTGCCGTGGAATGCGCCGTTTTATACCCGTCTGGGATTCGCCATGCTCGATGAGCTGACCCTGCCCGCCGGGCTGGCGGCAAAAAGGGAACAGGAGACCCGGCACGGCCTGCCGCCCGAGTCGCGCTGCGCCATGCGCCTGGCGTTGTAGACTTCAGCACTGATTTCAGCGGCGCAATATGGTACAAAGTACCATTCAAAACTTACCCGTTGTTACCGTATGTCCTGGTCAATCGATATTATTTCCTGCATAACCGATCGCTTTGTGGAACTCACGGCGACCGAAAAACGCATTGCGCAGTTTATTCTCGATGATGTCGCGGCGGCGGCGGAGCTGCCCATCGCCGAGATAGCGCGTCTGACGCAAACCAGCCAGGCTTCGGTCACCCGTTTTGCCCGGGCGCTCGGCTGTAAAGACGTCCGCGAGCTGAAGATGAAGCTTGCGCAATCTCTTGCGGTCGGCCAGCGGTTTATCCTCGATGTTCCGGATCTCGAAGGCGTCCAGGGGATCTATGAGTCAATCATCAGCGTACTGGAGACCAACCGGCGGGCGCTGGATATCGAGGCGCTGAAGCGCGCGGTGAGCTGGCTGAGCGATGCGCGGCAGATCCTCGCCCTGGGGATGGGCGGCGGTTCGACCATCTGCGCTCAGGAAATTCAGTATCGCCTGTTTCGCCTCGGTCTGCCGGTAGTCAGCCAGAGCGATGGTCTGCTGGTACGCATGATGAGCTCGGCGGTGACGCCGCAGGATGTGGTGATCGTGCTGTCTCTGGGCGGCTATACCCGGGAAATCATCGAGAGCGCGGCGATTGCCAGCCAGTACGGCGCGAAGGTTATTGCGATTACCCCCGCCGGAACGCCGCTGGCTGAACAGGCGGATCTGGTGCTACCGCTGCTGGTACGGGAAAACGACTATATCTTTAAGCCCAGCACTTCCCGTTACGCGATGCTGGCGATGGTCGATGTGCTGGCCACCGAACTGGCGATGGCCAACAAAACCCAGGCAAAAGGCAAATTACGCCGTATTAAGCTGGCGCTCGACAGCCACCGCGGCGGCGTCGATCGGCAGCCGCTGGGGGACTAACTTTTACTGGCGGAGATAAACCTCTCCGCCTGCTCGCGGGTACGTTCCACGGCCTGTCCGGCGCGATAAAGATCGCTGCCCAGACCGGCACCGGCGCACCCCGCTTGTATCCAGGTCGCCAGATTTTCCGGCGTCACGCCGCCGACCGCCAGCACCGGCACCTCCGGCGGCAACACCGCTTTTAGCGCGCGAATATAGTCCGCGCCGAATGCTGATGACGGAAAGATTTTCAGCCATTGCGCCCCGGCATCCAGCGCGCTAAACGCCTCGGAGGCCGTCGCGCAGCCGGCGCACACCAGCATCCCCTTATCTACCGCGCGGCGGATCACCGCCGGGGCCGTATTGGGCGTCACGATAAGTTTCGCCCCGGCTTCAGCGAGAAAATCAACCTGTTCAACCTTCAGCACCGTTCCCGCGCCAATCATCGCCCGCTCGCCAAACTGACGCACCATCGCCGGAATACTTTGCTGCCAGTCCGGCGAGTTGAGCGGGATTTCGATATAGCGAAAGCCTGCATTTATTAGCGTCTCAATATGATCTGCCGCCTCAGCGGATTGAATGCCGCGTAAAATCGCCACCAGCTTAATCTTGTCCATCAATCATCCTCGCTATACCCGAAAGAAACGCCGCCTCGCCGGAGCAACGGGAAACGGCTAACCCACGCGCCGCCATCGCCTGCTGATAACGGACACTGAGCGAGTGCTCACCAACCAGCACCACGCGTCTGGCGCGATAGCGTTCGCTGAATGTCGCCACCTCCGCGCCAATCAACAGCCCGGAGAGATAATCGCTCACCGAAGTCGCCGCCAGCGCGCCTAACACCCGCGCGGCGCGGGCGCTAAAAAGCCCGGACAATAACGCCGGCTGATTTAACCCTTTTTCCATACCGAGGGCGAAAGCGGCTTCATCCGGCAACTGCGCAGGCAATTGCTGGCCGAGCAGCGAATGGTTAAGCAGCAGGTGATGCAGTTCGCCGGTCATCGCCGTGGCGAACTGGTGCACCACGCCGTTTTGCACCTGCACCCATTTGCAGTGGGTGCCGGGCATCACGTAACACTCCGCGGGCATCAGTTGCCAGGCGCCCAGCAGCTGCGTTTCTTCACCGCGCATTACGTCGTAATCTGCAGCCTGCGCCACTTTCAGCCCCGGCACGATCCACACTTTTTCCGCCACCTCATATAACTGACCGTTGAGCGCCTCCAGCGCCAGCGGGCAGGCCAGATAAGGCATCGCTGCCGATCATGCCCGCCATCACCACCGGCAGCGCGGGGTCGCCGCGCCACGGCGCCAGCTGCTGCTGAAATACCGCTTCGGCGCGCTGCCCGTTCAGACGCGTGACGCCGCAGGGCAGTTTCAGCTTGTCGATGCATTCGCCATCACGCATCCGCCATGCCCGCAGCTGGGTGGAGCCCCAATCGACGGCAATATACTCGTTCATGATTGCCCCTTACCCGCGTGAGGTATGACGTTTGCCAATCGGCAGCGGCGGCGGCGTTGGGCGGCTTTCACGCTCGCGGGTAATCATCTCCAGCGCCTGCTCGCGGCTCATGCTGCTTGCCGGGGTCAGTAACGTCACCACAACCGAGGCCACCAGGCTCGTCAGCACCGCCGGAATACACGGGTTGCCCCAGAACGCCAGCCAGTCGCTATCCACCAGCACCGCAACCGATGCCCCGGCGCCGCCGGCCAGCGCGGCGACCGCGCCCTGCCAGTTAAAGCGTGTCCAGAAACGGCCAAGCATGGTGCAGATAAACATCCCGGACATAATCATCGAGATCATTTTGGTGATGTAGCTGATGATGTCGTTGGAGGTCAGGGCAAACAGCAGCGCCAGCGCAATCACCAGAACCAGGAAGATCCGCGACAGGCGAATCGCTTTCTCCGGCGCGGGCATATGGCCGGTCACCAGGGTGTAGAGGTCGCGCAGCATAATGGACACCGCGGCGATGGCATCAGAGCTGCCGGAAGACATATTGGCCGACATGCCGGCAATCAGGATCGCCATCGCCAGCACCGGCGGCAGCACCTGGGTGGCAAACAAGAAGGCGAAGCCGCTGTTCTCCAACTGCGGGTTCATGGTCCATACCGCCATACCGATGATCGCCGGCAGGAAGGAGAATCCCAGATACAGCAGGCCGGTAATCGTGAAAGAGTGGCGTACCGAAGAGACGGTCTTCGCCGAGTAAATACGCTGGCGATAAGAAGGCGTCGCCAGCACGCCGACGCCGATCACCATCGCCAATGATAGCGCCGGCAGCACGCCTAATTTATCGACCGCGAACAGGCTTTGCGCCGCCGGATCGACGGCCTGCTGAATATGGCTCCAGCCGCCAACGTGATGAACCGCCAGTATCGCCATTAAAATAAAGCCCACGAACAGCACGATCGATTGAATGGTATCGATCCACACCACCGCGGAATAGCCGCCGATACCGACATAAACCACAAAAGCCAGCGCGATAATAATTTTCGCGACATTAATATCAATGCCGCTGGCCCACGCCAGATATAATCCGCCGCCTAATATATGCGCCCCCAGCCAGCCGATAGAGGCAATAAAAATAAGTATCGCGACGAGGTTTTTAATAATTTTACTGCCGCCGGTGTAATACGACATTTCTTCACTCATGGTCATGAAGCGAAGTTTACGTACCGGTGCAAATAACCATGCCACCAGCAGGATCCCCACCGCGCCGCCGAGGCCGTAAAGCATCCCGGCCCAGCCGTTGCTGTAGCCAAAGCCGACGGCGCCGACGCTGGAGCCGGTCCCCACCATGGTGCCGACCGTCGAACCGAGAGTGAGGATCATCGGCAGCGAACGACCGCCAAGTAAAAAGTCTTCGCCGGTTTTCTGTTTGCGCGAAACGTACCAGCCTAAGGTAATCATCGCGCAGGCATAAACGGAAAACCAAATCATAAATGACATATTATTCATGGCTCACATCCAGACGTAATAAATAATATTCGTGCCGCTGAATATTATGAGTTAACAGGAACCATGCCTGAAAAAAGGCATAGCGAACCCAGTGGCACCGATTTATTTATTCACTCTGGTGCCGATATCACACTTTTTTGATGCTCCCTCCCGCAAAGGGAGGGATTTATTTTAGGTTTCGAGCGTTATTGTCGCGCAGCGTTAAAACAGGTCACATCCACTTCGACTTTACAATCCACCA
>OHDD01000231.1_pt1 | contig 35012 bp, 26 predicted proteins | sample 1566941 | NCBI WGS metagenome assembly OHDD01 (sample SAMEA3879580, study PRJEB24766) | human gut metagenome | biome: human-associated habitat; feature: feces | place: USA | collected 1985/1987 | reverse complement strand
AATTCTATTCCATTATTGCATGACGATTTACTTGAGCATCCTGGACAATTACAACCACATCCGCCCTTATTATTTTTATGTTTCTTAACCATACTCAATACAGCTAAAAATAACAATCCAAATACTATTGCTCCAATAATAAATGTTGCCATTTATATCACTTCCTTATTCAATACAATAATTTTAAGCACCTATTCTTCTTCCTTCTTTATTACTTTTAATATCCCTTCCTGATGCAACTGCTAATCCAACTGCTCCTACTGCAATTAATATGGATACTATAGCACCAACTACATTACCACTTCCTAATAATAAACTTCCTACTTGATTTATTATTAATGCAACTATATAAGCAGTTCCTGTTTGGAATGCAATTGTAATCCACATCCATTTCCAAGATCCCATTTCTCTTCTAATTGCACCTATTGCTGCAAAACAAGGTGCATTTAACATATTAAATGCTATAAATGCAAATCCACTTGCAGCTGTAAACATTGTTCCAATTTGAGTTGTTAATGCTGGTGTATTCTCTGCTGCATCTGCAATTCCAAACAACACTCCAAATGTCCCTACAACATTTTCCTTAGCAACTAATCCAGTTAAGCTTGCTACTGCTGATTGCCAGTTTCCAAATCCAAGTGGCGCAAATATTGGTGCTATAACTTTTCCTATACTTGCTAATATACTTTCTTGAGCATCTACCATTTGTAATGACCAATTGAATGAACTAGTAAACCAAATTATAGCACAAGCAACAAATATTATAGTACCAGCTTTTATTATAAAAGCTTTTCCTCTATCCCACATATGAATTAATACACTTTTCATACTTGGAATATGATATTGTGGAAGTTCCATAACAAATGGAGCAGGTTCACCTTTAAACACTTTTGTTTTATTTAATATAATTCCACAAATTATAATCATGAAAATTCCCAAGAAATAAACTGATGGTGCTACCCATGATGCTCCACCAAAAATAGCCCCAGCAAATAATGCAATTATAGGTAACTTTGCTCCACAAGGAATAAAAGTAGTAAGCATTATAGTAATTTTTCTATCTTTATCATTTTCCATAGTACGTGTTGCCATTATTCCTGGTACTCCACATCCTGAGCTTATAAGTACAGGTATAAATGCTTTTCCTGATAATCCAAACTTTCTGAAAAGTTTATCCATAATAAATGCTATTCTAGCCATATATCCACAATCTTCTAATAATGATAATAAAAAGAATAATAACATTATTTGTGGCACAAATCCTAGAACTGCACCTACACCACCAACTATACCATCATTAATTAATCCTTGTAACCATGGTGCTGTACCTATATTTTCTAAAAATCCTGCAACATTTTCACCAATTATCTCACCAAATAAAGTATCATTTGTCCAATCTGTTAATATTGCACCTAGGGAACTAACTGATATATAATATACTCCCCACATAATTAAAGCAAAAATAGGTAATGCTAATATACGATTTGTAACTATTTTATCTATTTCATCTGATACAGTATGTTTAGAGTTATTCTTTTTCTTAACTACCTTTGATACTACTTTACCAATAAATTCATATCTTTCTCCTGTAATTATTCCCTCTGCATCATCATCAAACTCTTCTTCACACCTTGATATAATAGCTTCTATCTTTTCTTTAACATTATTAGATAAACTTATCTTATCCATTAAATTACTATCACGTTCAAATATTTTAATTGCTAACCAGTTATCATTTGCTCCATATTGTCCAATATTATTAATTGCAAGCAAACTACTAATCTCTTCAAGTGCACTCTTCACTTCAGATGAGAAATTCATTTTAAAATCAATCTTATTACTACCTTTAGCTAATTCAATTGCTTTCATAGCAACATCTTTAGTTCCTTTTCCTTTTAATGCACTTGTTTCGACTACTGGACATCCAAGAATTTGAGATAACTTATCAATATCAATTTTATCTCCCCTTTTCTCTATAATATCCATCATATTTAATGCTATTACAGTTGGTATTCCTAATTCTAATATTTGAGTAGTCAAATAAAGATTTCTCTCAATATTTGATGCATCAATAATATTTATAACTGCATCTGGTCTATCCTCTATCATAAAATTTCTAGTTACAACTTCTTCTAATGTATATGGTGATAAAGAGTATACTCCTGGTAAATCAACTAATTCAACATCTTTGTAGCCTCTAATTTTCCCACCTTTTTTCTCTACAGTTACACCTGGCCAATTTCCAACATACTGCTTGGCTCCTGTAAGATTATTAAACATAGTGGTTTTACCACTGTTTGGATTTCCTGCTAAACCTATTTTTATTGACATCCTTTTTCCCCCTAATTATTCTTTAACCTATTGCTTATTCAACTATAATCATTTCAGCATCAAGTTTACGTAACGTTAATTCATAACCTCGTATATTAACTTCTATTGGATCTCCTAATGGTGCAACTTTTCTAACATAAACCTCGCTCCCTTTAGTAATACCCATATCCATTATTCTTCTACGAACAGCACCTACACCTTCTATTTTTTTAACTTTTACGGTTTGTCCACATTTAACTTCTTTTAATGTTGTCATCTTAACTATCTCCTCATACTATTATTCTACTTGCCATACTTTTATCTAAAGCTATTCTAGCTCCCTTAATATTTACTATTAAATTACCACCTAAATCAGAAATTATTGTAATACCTTCACCAATAACAAAGCCTAAACTATTTAGAAACTTTTTTGTTTCTGCATTTCCTGTTATCTTTTTAATTTTGACCTCTTCTCCTACTTGCGATAATATTAATGACATTTCTCCACCTCTTCTACTGATAATGATTATCATTATTTCTATTTTTATTATACTCCTTTTTTTTGTAAAAGTAAATATTTTTTTCTATTAAATGGTTATTTTTCATAAATTTAAAATTTTTCTATAAATTTTAATAACAAAAAAATAAGTAACTTAGTATAGATTATTTTCTTTACTAAGTTACTCAATTACTAGAAAATCAGGCTATTTTAATACGAATGATTGGCAATCTGTACATTCAACAACTGTTGGATTTGCTTCATGAGTACCAACTTGTATTGCATCTAGAGTACAATAATTTTCTGAACATGCATGATGTTTACATTGTTGTACACTACATTTAATACTTGAATTCTTTTCCATAACATTCACCTCCTTGTACTTAATACTCTATTATTTTCTCCTATTAAAACTTTATTATTCTTATTATTGTTTTGTTTTTGGATTAAAAATTAAAGCCATTAAATACCCAAAGAATATAGATGCTGTAATACCACCTGCTGCACCTTTTATTCCTCCAGTAAATGCTCCTATTAATCCCTCTTCTTTTACAGCCTTTATAGCTGCATCTATTATATTGTCCGCTATATTTCTTAATTCACTATTCATGGCTAATCTCCTTTCTGATAAATGTTCATTGTAATATTTTGTAAAACCTCTTTTGTGTATTTTTATAACTTTGCACTATTTACTCAATCAAAATATTTAAACTTGCCTATGCTCTCATTCCTTAAACAACATCTAATAACAAGGCGGCTATACTAACAAGTCAAGAATGCACTTACTTATCAGTATAGCCGCCATAGGTCACTAGAATCGAATTATAATATTAATGAAAGTATGAATATTTCAACCATTGAAGCAATACCCATTATCAATGTACATACCGTCTGTGTTTTATATCCCTGATCAGGAGTCATGTCACCAAAGTTAGTAACTACCCAGAAGTAAGAATCATTAGCATGTGATACTGTCATGGCACCAGCACCAATAGCCATTACACAAAGAACTGTCTTTACTGGTGAGGCAAGACCAAGTGCACCAAGAAGTGGAGCTATGATACCTGCTGTTGTTGTGATAGCAACTGTAGAAGAACCCTGTGCTGTCTTTAATATAGCTGCAAGAAGGAATGGGAAGAATATTCCCACTGCTGAGAGCACCTCTGCATGCTGTGTAATAAATGTAACCATAGATGTTGATGATATAACTTTACCTAAAACACCACCTGCTGCAGTTACGAAAAGGATTGGTCCAACTGTCTTTAATGTTTCGTTAGTTATATCGTAGAAATCAGACATCTTGTCAGCTGTTGCAAGCTGTATTATCGCAAATATTGTACCAACTGCTAAGGCTATAATAGGTTTTCCTAAGAACTGGCATGCCACATCAAGAGCACCGGTCCAGCCTGCCATAGATGAAATTGAGCCAAGTGCCATAAGTATGATAGGAACAAGGATTGGTGCAAGAGCATTGAATCCATTAGGAAGCTTTCCATACTCTGCGACTAACTCTTCATATGTCTTAGTTACCTCTGAACTATCTGTTGCCTCGTCTGCACTTTTAACCTTCTTACCTATGTACTTTGCATATATAAGACCTGCTATAAGAGGGAATATAGAACATACAACGCCAAGTCCCATAACAAGTAAAAGGTTATCTCCGACACCGAGTGTATTAGCTGCTGCTATTGGTCCAGGTGTAGGTGGAATAAATACATGTGAAATATAAAGTCCTGCTGAAAGAGCTACAGTCATTGCCACGCTCGATACTGCTGTTCTCTTAACAAGCGCTTTTCTGATAGGATTCAGAATAACGAAACCACTATCACAGAATACGGGGATTGAAACTACCCAGCCCATAAGCTCAATAGCAAGCTCAGGCCTTTTCTTACCTACTACCTTAATCACCATATCTGCAAGCTTAAGAGCTGCTCCAGTTTTTTCAAGAACTGATCCGATCAATGCACCAAGTATGATAACTATACCAATACTACTAAAAGTTCCTGAGAATCCGGCACCTATTACTGTAGGAATACCAGATACTTTTGTTCCGTCCGGTTTTACTGTATCAACGAATGGAATACCTGCTATCATGGCAAGAATAAGTGATACACCCATGATTGCAAGGAATGGATGAACCTTAAACTTGGATATCGCAACTATCATTACGATGATTGCCAACACAAACACAATTATCAATGCTATACCTGACATAAAAACACCTCATTTCTACTAAATTATTGTACGTTTTGCACAATCTCTTGTGCTTTGTATGGTGCAATAATAGCATAGAAATACATTTTTGCATATGTTACCGTATACATAATTATTTTTTTATTTTGTTCCACGTAACAATAATGGTAAATCGTATTTTTCATTTATAAGCTCATCCGCTATTATATATGCAATAAACAATGCAGGACTTTCGGTAGGTTTTCTTATATCAAGTCCTGTTGTATCTTTTAACCTTGATATCCTGTACTGCAGTGTATTTTTGTGTATATAAAGTGCATCAGCTGCTTTCTGTATTGACCCCTGTGCATCATAATAAGCCTTTAGAAGTGCTATAACATCACCAATATCATCGCCATACTCACCTTTAAATATTTTCTTTAGATACTCAAGCTTTATTTCTACAGGAACATTACTGATTAAAAGCTCCAGACTCATATTCTCATAACATATTATCTGTTCATGCTCTGAGGCTGCTGCATTCCAAGCCCTGTGAGCCTGTACATATGCATCATGCATATCAGCATTATTCTCACCATCTATACCGATATTAAGCTCCACTCCCTCTTTTTCCCTTATATAATCAGCAAGTTCTTTGGCAAATGCAGCCAGCTTATCCGTCACCATGTTATCTACAATTATTATCTGTCTTGAAGCATTTCTAAAATGCATCTTATAATTATTTCTGCTTAAAAATGTATCAACATCATTCTCAAACTTGGCAATCTTGGACTGACCCTGCTGTGAATCCTTATAATTATCAAGTTCATCAATACTAGCAATAAGAATACGCCTTGGAATATTGATATCCACGCCTATAGCCATTCCTCTATCCTCAAGGTCAGCACTTTTATAGCCTCCATTTATAAGCCATTCTTCATAGAATGCATTTCTGACTCGCTTATTCATAAGCTGATGGTAGTTTGCCCTGCTCTCCATAAGAAGAATTTCTGTCATCTTCTTTAAAAGCTTGCCAGATGTAATAACCTCTTCATATTCACCAGTCATACCAATAACACCAACTATTTCACCATCAAGCTCCAGTGGAAGATTTATTCCTTTCTTTATTCCCTTAGAAGCATCATCTTCATCTATGTAATATTCATCAAGATTTTCAGATATAATTTTATACGCACCATAATGAAAGCTTCCTATACGGCTTTTATCTACACTTGCTATTATATAACCGGTCTCATCCATCAGGTTAATGTTCTGTTTAACAAGCCTGGATATTTCATTTACTATCTGTGTTGCTGAATTCTTTGAAATATGCATAATTACTTCATCCCTGCTTTCCTTTTTTACACTTTTCCTTATTTCTGCGCACGCTTTTTGCGCATATCTCGCATGTAAAAAATCTTGAATTTATGGATTTTTTACATTATTCTCCCACATCCGTTCTTACATGTCCATCTACTATGTTAAATATTCTGTCGGCATATTCAGCCATCTGCTTATCATGTGTCACCATAACTATTGTCTGCTTGTATTTAGATGCTGCCAGGGATAGCATGGCTGCAACATTCTCTGCGCTCTCAGCATCAAGATTGCCAGTTGGTTCGTCTGCATACACTACTGCAGGATGCATTATAAGCGCCCTTGCTATAGCAACTCTCTGCTGCTCACCACCTGACATCTGCTCTGGAAACTTATCTCGGCAATGTTCTATCTGAAGTGATTCTAACAGATCATTAACATCATCATCATCGATATCCTGATTATCAAGGACCACAGGAAGTACTATATTCTCATATGCCGTATATTCTGGTATCAGACTATAATTCTGATATACAAAACCTATCTTTTCCCTTCTGAGTTTTGATAACTGCTTATCATTCAGTTCACCTATGTTAATATCATCAATATATACCTCACCCTCATCCGGCTTATCCATGGAACCAAGTATTCTAAGCAGTGTCGATTTTCCTGATCCACTCTTCCCTATAATAGCTGTAAATTCACCTTTTCTTATTGCTATGTCGCATTTTTTCAATGCATGCACTTCTACCATACCTGTGTGATATGTCTTGCTTATACCTTCTGCTCTTAATATCTCACCCATATTTTTCCTTCCTTCTTACTTTCTTACTGTATTATAATGCAAGAGATGCAAACTATTTTTATCCCTGGCTTGTGCATGAACACACCTGCATTTTCATACTATCCATGCAGAATCATCATAGTCCTTTAGTTTCATGCCTTATTACTAACACGTATATCAGCAGCATAAGCGGCATAAGGATAATGCAATATAATGACTCACTAAAACACTCTTTCATATATATCTTAAAGATTACAGATTTATCTGCTCCACTATATCTTAAGATTGTCATAGTATTTTTATATTTTTCAATCCTGCTCATTAACATAAGAACGGATATCATTATGTACACACCGATAGCTACAGCTGCTGTGAATACATATAGTATGATGGCCTCAAATGTCTTTCTCTTGACCTCATCCTTTTCCCCCGAATAAGAATGATATCCCCATCCTGTCTGAAGCATATATGAATTCACTGTATTAACCGTTCCACTATATAGCGAATTCATGCTATATCTTAGTCTTATCTGATTATATGACATATCAAGAGACAATTCATCTGGAAGTACATCCATCTGGAAATAATCTTTTAAAACCTGATTCTGGTTATCAAGCTCCCTCTGTAAAAGCTTTGTTGAGGCAATCATAGTATACTGCCCGAATTCAGGAATATATTCTTTTAATCTGTCTTTTATCTCATCACTGAGCTTCACTACAGCCCAGGCCTTAGTTGTAGCTGCCTGCTCGTATCCAAGAATATATGAATAATCTTTTCTTAACCTTTGATAATAATACTGTTTTACAAGCTCAAGCTGTTCTTCCTCTGATCTGCAAAAAAACGTAAAATCAGCTACATTTCGTCCATAATTATTTTCCAGATACTCAATATACTCTTCTCTTATTTTGTTAAAATCAGGTTTGTTTTTAAGATCAGACACATAGTTATCGCATCCCTTTGCCTCTATTTCACCATCTGTCAAACTCTTATATGCGCTATATCCTTTATCTTTTATATATATTGACAAAGCCTTATTATAGCTTCCTGAATTCTGCCATGCTCTGTCATACATAAACGAACCATTTATATTGCAGTAATATTTCATAAGATTAATATCCATTCCCTCAGATAATGTATCATCATAATCTCCATCAATATTCTCGTCAACAAATACAACAGATATATCTCCATTATTAAATGCCTCCTCATCAAATGAAGGCTTACCTGTTATATCCTTTAATATGTCATATAATTTATTATCATTTTCCACATATTCTGTTGCAAAAAGATATTTATACGTTTTTTGATTATCATTAAGTGCTTCAACACTGTTAAAGTTATATGAAAGATACCATGGCACACCAAGCTTGTTGTAATCCATATTATTCCATGCCCATGTTCTTGCTGTTTCAAAATATCCATAACTTATATCTTCAACACCATCTATACTGTTAATATAATCAATCATGTTCTTATCAATATCCTTATACACAGGTGTATCCGCTTTTTTTATATTACACATAAGTGTATAGCTGCTGAATCTGTTAAAGTAACGCCTTGTTTCTCCTTTAGCATCTACCTCAGTAAACATTTCATTACTGTTATCATACATTTCCTTGTTATAATCACTTAAATATGTTTTACTTCGTATTTTGGCTTTAAGACTATCTCTCGTATATATATTTCCATTTTCACCAGAGTATTGTGTATAGTACTCATCCCTTGACTCTTTATCTGCATAATTAAGTACATAATTTGTACTGGAATCGCTGCTGTTAAATGCTATAATATCGGACATATCAGATATATCCAGATACTGTTTATACGCCTTTATTGAATTAATCACACAGCCCGCTATAATAACCAGCGTCGCAAGCGCAAACACTCTGACTGCAATAGCTGACAACGCCCCATGTGACTTATTTAACCTTTTTTGTGTCTGTGAAATATAATTATTCCGGTTAATTATTACCAGCTTATTTTTTCCTGTCTTTAAAATAAGTGATTTATTTCTTCCAATGCCGCGGATATTTCCAACACCAGATGCCGAATGTCTGAAATTTTCAATAATACAAGCTATCATGCTTATACAAACAGATACTAAAAGCATAATGAATACATATACATATATACTGTTTTTTATGTTAAAGAACTGTATACCTTTAACATAACCAGTTATAGTACATACTATCTTCCCGGAACATATTGAAAGAAACAGACCTGCTACGGCAGCAAGTGTAACTATGACTATATTTTCCACTAAAGAAAATGCCATTAGCTGTATTCTTTTAGCGCCAAGATTCGTAAGTATACTCCTTACATACTTCCGCTTTCTGTCATGCATAAGCATCTGATATACAACTGCTGATACACCTATAAGCATAAGAAGAACGTACATATAATCATATATATATCCACCTCCCCATGGTTCATAGTCGTATACGCTGCTATTATATATAAGCTCTTTTTGTGACTTTTTCTTTAATCCATCATATATATCATTATAATTCCCATCTATATAGCTGTCAGATGAATATATATATGCAGCTTTTCCTATGCGGTTAATATTCTCTCCTTCACCTTGTGTAACAATAATACCCGGTATATAATTTCCACCACACCAGATGTTCGTATAGTTATTAAGAATTCCCGTAAGCTTGTATGTTTTTTCAATATTTTCTGTTGTCTGATTGCTTCCCTTCCGTACTGATATATGAATCTCCTGACCTATCTGTGTTCCCTGATTAAGCTTAAGAAGTGTATCCCACTCTATGGCAGCTTCATCATCGTTGTGCGGCATGCTCCCACTCTGTAATGATATGCTGCCTATCCTTATAAAGTCATCATCCATATAACCAACTTTAATATCTGTCTGGTTATCATTTTCAAACACATAATTATCTACCGAGGCTTTACCTGACTCGTTCAGATACGGATGATTCTTAAGTTCTTTATTCTCTTCTAAGTTACTGTCATAAAGCATCACAATCCAGCTGCCAAACTTGTGCTTTGCAGACTGTATCTGATATTCATACATATTAGTCTTAAACAGCATAATCCCTGCAACAAACGAAAACGCAAGAAATACCGAAAGTGCTGTTTTAAATATACTTTTCCATCGTCTTTTTACACTTTTTATACAATAACTGATAAATTCTGTATTCAATCAAACACATTCCTCCATTTCCAGCCAGATACCATGTGCCAGTACTCACCATTAAACTTCATATTATCTGTCATAGGTTACGTATATACCTTTTTATGCATATTATATCCAATATAATCATCAACGGCATGAGCATGATACACCACAGCATTTCCCGTATACTCTGCTTCATATACATGTCAAATATTATATCCTTGCTGGCACCTGTATTTCTTAATATCTTTATTCTGTCACTAAACTGAAAAAACCTGTTTTTTAATATAATCAGGCTTACTATCATATATACTAAAAACGCTGTTATGCCTGTGAAACCATATAGGATATAAGCTTCTATAGTATTGCTCTTTATAAGATCCTTATCATGCGAATAACTGTTATATGCATATCCAGCCTGTCCAAGATAAGAAGCTACAGCATTAGCCGTTCCGTTATATATTGAATCAAGGCCATAGCTTACATTAATCTGGTTATACTTCATTGAAAGATTAATCTCCTCTGGAAGCTCATCAAGCATAAGATAATCCTTTAGTATATTATTCTGTGTATCCAGTGCCTTCTTTCCCAATTCATCTGATGCAAGCATCGTGTACTGCCCGAATTCCGGTATATATTCCTTAAGCTTATCTTTCACCTCATCATCGACGTATATTACCTTTGCAACCTCAGCTGCAGCCGCTGGTACATAATCGGAGCTGTAATCATATACTCTAAGTTTTTCATCTGCAATGTTTATATCAAGATATGAATCAACATACTGATAAAACTGTTCTTCGCCTTTATCTGCCCAGTACGCATAAAAATCATCTAAAAACTTCACATTATTTTTCTCAAATAATTCTGTCATCTGTTTTAACTTATCCTGCTTATTATCAGATATTAATGAATGGAAATATTCACTGTTAATTTTATTAAAATCGTCTGTAACTATGCCTTTATCATGCATATAGCTGTATATAGCCATATAATAACTGCTTGCATAATCCTTATCTATATAGCCATAGTTTTCCGGATAGGCTTTATAGCACATAAGACCTATATCAGTTCCCTTTGTTATTGTATCATCATATACACCCTCAGGATTCTTATCTAAAAATATAACCACCTGTCTGCCGTCTTTAAATGCCTGTATGTCAATCTCATCTTTGCCTGTAATATCCGCTAACACATCATATACTCTGCTATCAGCTTCTACATACTCTGTTGCAAACAGATACTTTGGATTAATCTGTTCACTGCTATATGAAGCATTATTGGAATCACTATTCTTAGAATTAATATTCTTAGAATTACTATTCTTATTATCATCAATATCTACATAATACGGAATACCCATCTTGTTGTAATCCATAGTATTCCATGTCCATACTCTCGCTGTCTCGAAATAACCATAACTGATATCATCTACACCAGTTATCCCACGCACATACTCAATAGTACTTTCATCAATATCTTTATACATAAGTGCATCTGCATTCTTTATGTTGTATTTAAGATTACGCTTACTAAACGAAATTCCATCATCACCAGATATTCTTGGTTTATAAGCATCTGAATACATTTCCCATGACACATTATTAATTGCATTACTATAGCAATCCTTTATGTACTTAAACAAATCAAGAGTTTTCCCTGCCTCATATTCTAACTGCACATCATTCTCTGCATTACATATGATATATTCTGCATTATTATCCTGCTTATAAAATGCAATAACATCTGATTTTTGTGAGCTTATCTTATAATCAGCATATGTCCTTGCAGAATTCACTATACATATAATCATGATTATCATCATAGCCAATGAAAATAATCTTATACATATACTCTGCACCATCCCCTGTCTTAGCATAAAACGTTTATATGTTTCATTTATATAATTGTTTTTGTTTAATATATATGTATGTCTCGTATGCCTGTCTTTTTTATATAGCCTTTTCAGCTTATAACGGCTTGTATATCTATGCAGTCTGCCAGAGCTCTGTCCACATATATTTACAATACTTCCCACAACAACAGCCATGATAAGCATAATCAGAAGACTTATATATATCCCTCTATCTATTGTAAAAAAACTTATTCCTGTTCTTAACTCGACAATGAAACATATAAGCCTTGCTGCAATTATTGAAAGAATCAGACCTATAACAGATGAGCTTATAACTATAACAGCATTTTCAACACATATAAAAGCTATCATCTGCAGCTTTGTGGCACCTGTATTCTTTATTATGCCATATGCATATTTTCTTGTTTTATTATATACAGATAACTGATAAGCTATGCCAGCTACTCCAAGTATGACAAGAACAACATACATATACTCGTATATAGAACCTCCACTCCATGGTTCGTAATCATACAGACTGCTGTTATATATTAGTGAACCACTTACTTTTTTATTCAGTCCTTCATATATATCTTTATAATCTCCTGATATATAATTGCCTGCTGAATATATATATACTGCTGAATTACTTCTTTTTATATTCTGAGCTTCATTTTTAGTAGTTATAATACCTGGAACATTGCTTCCTCCAACCCATACATTAGTGTAGCTTTTAAGTATTCCTGACAGCTTGTATGTCTTTGTTATCCTGTCCCAGCCTGAACTTGCCTTTGGATTATTTACAATTATATTCAGAGTAATATCCTGTCCTATGTCTGTACCCTGATTGAGTAAAAGGAGAGTATTCCATTCAACTGCTATTTCATCATCGTTCTTTGGAAATTCTCCTTTATCAGGTGTTATATTAGAAAGACGGACAAAATCATTATCCATATATCCGATTTTAATATCTGTCTGATTCCAGTTATTATTGTATTGGTGGTTTGATATACTTACTTTTCCTGAATCATTAAGATATGGATGTGACTTAAGCTGTGCATTTTCCCTGCTGTCATTTCCATTCATCATAACAAACCAGTCGCCAAACCGGTGTTTTGCTGACTGTATCTGCCATTCATACATATTATCCCTAAAAAGAAGCACACCTGCTACAAATGTAAATGACAAAAATATAGCCATTACTGCTTTAAGCACATGTTTTTTTCGTCTTTTAAGACTTTTTATACAATAATCAAAAAAAGCTGTATTCATGCCATCACCCCTGTTTCATATTATAATAAATATCAGTACCCGTCCCCTCATCTTACAATACGGGTACTGATTATACAGGCTGCCCTGCTTACAGTTATTATCATATAACAGACTGCTTACATATAACTTACGTTTTATATACTTTAATGATAAGATGTCTGGGTCAAAAGTCTCTACTTTGATACCTTCAGATTGCTTTCTTAGTTATGCCCAACCTTCCCCTTAAGCTTATACAAAGGAAGAAGGATCCGAAACTCTGCTCCACCATACTTCTCACTGTTAGCTGCCTTTATGCTGCCATGATGTGCTTCTATTATAAGCTTTGACAGATTCAGGCCTATGCCAGCATGAAACTCGTTCTGGCTGCTTTTCCCTTCGAATCTGTCAAATACACCAGCAAGGTGTGCTTTATCTATACCTTCACCATTATCCGATATCTTTATTATACACACCTCATTGTTACTGCTTATATCTATGTACACGCGTCCGTCTTCTCTGTCACATATGTATTCGTAGCTGTTACTTATAATGTTTATAAATGCTTCTGCTAACCAGCCTTCGTCTGCATACATGGCTCTCTTCTCCTCTGTACCATAATCAACTATCACCCTGGATTTATCTGCAACTGCACTTTCTACACTTTCTTCTACTATATAATCAATAATAACTTTGTCTGTGGCAAGTACTACTTTTCCTGACTCAATCCTACTTATATCAAGCAGCTTTTTTATAAATGTCTTTATCTTAAATGCGCTTTTTGTACACTCGGAAATTATTGTAGATGCCATCTGTATATGCTGTTTTGTTTCTGGTACATATTCATCCGGTTCTTTTTTCATTTTTTCTATGTGTTTATCATTATCATCTTCATGTGTATTTTCAGGCTTTACATCATTTAACATATCCTGAAGCATCTCAAGCTTCATAGTCATAACCGAAAGTGGCGTTTTTATCTGATGTGCTATATTCTCTACAAACTCCTGCATTTTTTTATACTGGCATATATTGTATTCATGCTCCTTTTTAAGCTGTTCTTTGAGCGCCTCATTTTCCCTTGCATATGCCTTAAGACTTCCAAGGCAATCCTTTTTTCCTATCCTGTAGCAATGTATAAGTCCATACACCAACAATACCGCAATAACCATACCTATGATAGTATACATCATTGTCTCACCATTAATGTGTGAAAGATATGCATACCCATTTCTTGTGTATCCTGCCTGCACCATAGCCTCTTCTCCTGCATAATATGTGTTCTTACTTATATTCATATGCATCATTCTGTCTATGAGATTCGTTGCCGAATTGTTGTCATACAGATAAAGGGCTCCTACAAGAGCCCTTTGCCTGATACTATAATATATGGTTAGAAATGCAGCAATAAGTGCATTGGTAACGGCTGTTCCTATAACGAATAACATCTGTTTTCTTCTATAATCTCTTATAATATTATCTATATTCTTTCTTGAACTGCCAGACTGAATTTTCTTCTTATTATCCATACCCTATCTCCCCATAACTGTTATGTATTATTCCTTTACGCTATCCAGCGGTAGCCTACATTTCTTATTGTTTCTATATAAGGAACTCTTTCATCCCCAAATGTGCCAAGCTTGGCTTTAAGACGGCTCATATTAACAGTAAGTGTGTTATATTCTACATAGTTGCCATGTATATCCCACAGTCTGTCAAAAAAAACATCCCGTCTTACAACTCTTCCCTTATTTTCAACAAGTATCTTAAGCATATCCCATTCATTGTTCGAAAGCTTAAGTTCATTACCAGCCCTGTACAGCTTGTATTTATCAAAATATATTGCAAGTTCTCCCTTTTTATATACATCTCCATCATTCATGCCACTTCTTCTTAAGTTGGCACTTATTCTTGATAAAAGTACCGCATTATGAAAAGGCTTCGTTACATAATCATCTCCACCTATATCAAGTCCTTTAACTATGGATTCCTCATCATCGCATGATGTTATAAATATGATTGGAGCATCAAGATTATGTCTGATTTTTTCACATATCTGGAAGCCATCTCCATCAGGGAGCTTTACATCAAGCAGATACATATCATACACTTCTGTATGCTTATTATATTCCTTTACACTCCCTATGAGTGTCACATCATATCCTTTTAAAGTAAGAAGGCTCTTTATAGTTTCTCCTAGCTCTCTGTCATCCTCGACCAACATAATTCTGTACATGTATCCTGCTCACCCCACCCGTGTATCTGTATGTTTTCATAGCTTATTCTGTATCGTTATTCCTTAACATACATTGATAATAACATTAACACCTTGCAATCACCTTACAAGACTGCAATATCATTATTATAATACCAAAAGCGGGATTTTACCAATATTATCACTCTTTCGATGGAATAAATATTTTATTGTAGATTATTCTACAACCTTTAGCATATATACACTCGTGATAAGTGGTCCTGTTTGCAACAAAGCAAACAGGACCACTTTTTACTGAAAGTATATACTATTGTATGAATTTCCTATGTCATAGCATTAATAATTAATATGCCACCTAAACAATAAAACAATAAATAACTCAGTTAAACAACAATTCCTCTGTTCTTACCTGTCCATCAACTATATTAAGTATCCGGTCTGCATATTCTGCCATCTGCTTATCATGTGTTACCATAACAATGGTCTGCTTGTACTTTGCTGCTGCAAGTGAAAGCATGGCTGCAACATTCTCTGCACTTTCCGCATCCAGATTACCTGTTGGTTCATCTGCATATACAACTGCCGGATGCATTATAAGTGCTCTTGCAATAGCTGTTCTTTGCTGTTCACCACCTGACATCTGATCCGGAAACTTATTGCGGCAATGCTCTATCTGCAATGATACCAGCAGTTCATTAATCTCATCCTCATCTACATCCTGATTATCAAGAATTACCGGAAGTGCTATATTCTCATATGCAGTATATTCAGGTATAAGACTATAATTCTGATAGACATAGCCTATCTTCTCTCTTCTTAGCTTAGATAGCTGTCTGTCATTTAATTCACTTATATCTATATCATCAATATATACCTTTCCTTCATCCGGTCTGTCCATAGAGCCAAGAATTCTAAGCAATGTTGATTTACCAGAACCACTTTTACCTATAATTGCAGTAAATTCACCCTTTCTTATATTTATGTCGCATTTTTTCAAAGCATGTACATCTACCATACCTGTATGATATGTCTTACATATACCTTCTGCCCTTAATATATCACCCATATAAAGCTCCTTCCAATCACACCTTTTATTTGCTTTTTATCAGTCTTTTATCCACCTTTTATTGACTTTCATCAGTTTTTATTTATCTTTTCTTTAAGTCACATTTTTTCTTATGATTATTGCCTCTATTAATAACATAACAGGCATAAGAATTATGCAGTATAGATTCTGCCATATACAATCACGCATCAATATATTAAATACAACACTTTTATCAGCTCCGCTACGTCTTAGCAACTGCATAACAGGTTTATACTGATTAATTCTACTGTTTAACACCATTATTGAAATCATTATGTATACACTTGCTGCTATAAATGCAGTAAAGCCATATAATATAATTGTTTCTACAGTATCACTCTTCATAGCATCCTTTTCTTCTGAATAGGAATGATATCCCCAGCCCAACTGCTCCATATATGAGTTGACTGCATTAACTGTACCGCTATATAACAAATTAAGGCTGTATCTTAGCTTTATCTGGTTATATGACATATTAAGCGTCAGTTCTTCTGGAAGCTCATCTAACTGAAAATAATCCTTTAACACCTTATTCTGGCTATCCAGTGCATTCTTAAGAAGCTCTGTTGAAGCCAGCAGGGTATACTGTCCGAATTCAGGTATATATTCCCTGAGCTTATCTTTTATCTCATCATTTAACTGCACAACTGATATTATGCTTGTAGTTGCTGCCGGAACATAATTCATATTATACGAACAATCTTTTCTTACCTGCTCATAATATTTATTCTTTATTTCACCAAGCTGCTCCTCTTCGCTTAAATTCATGAATTCTGAATACATATATAAGCCGCTGTTATATAATAAATTATTAATATAAGCTTCTCTTAGTTCATCCATATCTGGTTTAACCAAAAGGCTGTCTATGTAATTAGAAGCTCCCCGTGCATCATACTTGCTATCAGTCAGGCTATATGGACTATAACCATTATTCTTTATATATGCAGATAAGGCTTTGTTATAGGTGCTGGCTCTATATCTGGATTTATCATAGGCAAAGGTTCCATTTATATTACAATAGTATTTCATAAGATTTATATCTGTTCCCTCAGTTATGGTATCATCGTATTCGCCATCCTTATTAACATCAACGAATACAACTGATGCTTCCCCCTTCTTAAAGGCTTCCATATCCAGCTTTTCTTTATCAACATACTCACTTAATATATCGTATATGTCAGCTTCAGCTTCTACATACTCTGTTGCAAAAAGATATTTATCTGATATATCTGCCTGATTAAGCATTTCCACAGAATTAAAATTATATTGTTCAAACCACGCTAATCCCAGCTTATTATAATCTATATTATCCCAGCTCCACATTCTGCCTGTTTCATAATATCCATAGCTTACATCCTCAACTCCGTCAATATTATTTATGTAATCAATAATATTATTATCTATAGCCTTATACATAATCGTATCTGCTGGTTTGACATTATACATTAATTCATATGAACCGAACCTGTTATAATACATTCTGCTTTTCCCTGTTACCGGGTCATTATCATAACATCTTTTACCGCTTTTATCGTATGTCTCTTTATTGATGTCACGCAAATATTCTGTATTTTGTATGTCTGATTTAAGATTATCCCTTGTCCATATTTTTTCCTTTTCTCCAGATATATAATAATCCTTAGCCCTGTAATCCTTATATCCATAACAAAGTATATAATTCGTACTCTTATCTGTCTTATTAAATGCAATAATGTCGGAACGTGCATCTATATCCTGATACCGTCTGTATGCCTTTATGGAATTAGCTGCACATCCTATTATAATTACACACATTAACAATGCAAATACTCTTATTGCAATATTAGCAGCCGCTCCCTGCGATTTTCTAAGCCTTCTGCTGGTCTGTCCGATATAGTTGTTTTTATTAATTAACTTTAATTGAGTTATTTTTACTAATCTCTTTTTTTTCTTTTTTCTTTTATAACCATAATTAACACTATTGCAGGTATTAACTATTCCCTCCGCCAGCATACCTGTAACGAGGGCAATTCCAAGCATTATTAATACATATACATATATACTGCTTTCAATATTAAAAAACTGAATTCCTTTAATATTGCTTACTATACTGCATATTATACTGCCTGTAATTATTGAAAAAATCAGACCTGCTGTTGCAGCCGCAACAATTATTACAACACTTTCTATAAACGAAAGCCCTAATATGTGTATCTTCTTTGCACCAATATTTGCAAGAATATTCCTTACAGGCTCACGTTCCCTGCTATGTACAAGAACCTGATGTATAATTGCTGCCACACCTATAATCATAAGTAATACATACATATAATCATATACATAACCACCAGCCCATGGTTTATAATCATATACGCTGCTATTATATATAAGCTCTTTATGTGTTTTCTTCACCAGACCATCATATATATCCCTGTAATTATTGATATAATTATTAGATGAATATATATATGCTGCCTTTCCTATTCTGTTAACTGCCTCTCCTTCACCTTCAGTAACAACTATCCCCGGTATGTATTCCCCTCCATTCCACACATTAGTATAATTATTAAGTATTCCTGTAAGCTTATATGTTTTTTCTATAGTTTCTGTTGTCTGGCTGCTTCCCTCTCTTACTTCTATATGTATCTCCTGGCCTATCTATGTTCCCTGATTCAGCTTAATTAAAGAATCCCATTCTATTGCTGCTTCATCATCCTTTTCTGGCATTCTTCCGCATTGCAAAGATATATTACCTATCATTAAGAATTCATCTGTCATATAACCAACTTTAATATCTGTACATTCCCCTTCTTCGTACACATAATTATCTATTGATGCTTTTCCTGATTCATTAAGATAAGGATGATTCTTAAGTTCTTTATTCTCTTCTATATTGCTGTCATACAACATTACAATCCAGTTACCGAATCTTTGTTTTGCTGATTGTAGCTGCCATTGGTACATATTAGACTTAAACAGCATAATTCCTGTAACAAATGCAAACACCAGAAATATTGATAATGCGGCTCTTAACAGACTTTTCCACCGTCTTCTTACACTTTTTATACAATAATTAATAAATTCTGTATTCAATCAAACACCCTCTTCTGGTTATTTTACTTAATATTTCTATGTAAATATAACATCTCCAATATAACAATAACCGGCATAAGTATTACACACCATATTGCTTCTCTTATACATTGATACATATGTATATTTCTGACTATTGTGTTATCAGCCCCATGATTTCTTAAAATATTCATACGGTTATTAAATCTGCTGACTCTGTTATTAAGTACAAGCAGGATTATACTTATATACATAAGTACAGCCGCAACTGCGGTAAATATATACAATACCAGAGCATCTATTGTGTCTTTCTTTACCTGTTCTTTATCCGCAGAATAGTCATTATATGAAAAGTCAGCCTGTCTAAGATATGCTGCTACTGCATTAGCTGTTCCATTATATACCGAATTCAATCCATATCTTATATTAAGCTGGTTGTACTTCATGGCAAGTGTAATTTCTGGTGGCAGCTCATCAATTCCAATATATTCCTTTAACACTTCATTCTGTGTATTAACAGCCTTCTCTCCAAGCTTATCTGATGCAACCATTGTATACAATCCAAACTCTGGTATATATTCCTTTAGTCTTGACTTTATCTCATCATCAACATATATAACCTTAGCTGCCTTAGTTACCGCTGCCGGTGCATATCTTACATTATATGTATACTTTCTTTTCCTATCCTTAAACTCTTTCTCCTCCCTTACACTTATTATTCCTTTCTGCCTTAATATGTCACTCTGGCTCTGTATATCATTTTCTTTCATATAGTTATATACAGCTTTATAATAGCTGCTATACACCATATTAAGATTAGATGCGCCATCTTCACATGGATAAGTCTGATAACACATCAGACCAATATTGGTTCCACTTGTGATGGTATCATCATATTCTCCCTCAGGATTCTTATCCAGAAATATAATTGCTTCATCTCCTTCAAGAAATGCAGCATAATTCCAATCATCGCCTGCATAATCCTCTAAGATGTCATATATTCCACTATTTTCCCCCACATATTCAGTTGCAAACAGATACTTGTCCTCTTCATCAGAGTATTTCTTCATAGATAACGATTTATTATTTCCAGCCTTCTCATACCAGGAAACTCCCAGATTATTGTAATCCATATCATCCCACGTCCACATACGTGCTGTTTCATAATACCCATATCTGATATTACTAACACCATTTATACTGCTTATATAATTAATAACGCTTTTATCTATCCCTTTATACATACTGGCATCTGCTCTCTTCAGGTTATAATCCAGAAGGTAATTGTTGCACTTCAGATTGGGCATTGTTCCATTCAGATTAGAACTCATATAATCACGATACTGGTCATATGTCATATTATTATATACCAGCGAATATTTAAGCTTTACATTCTTTCTTACCTCATTGATATCTGGTGAATTCAGCACACTTTGGTCCTGCTCATCCCAATATCTCCTGAAATTATATGCAATATTAACCACATATGGAGTATTCTTATCCTGCTTATAGAATGCAAGTGTATCTGTTTTTTCTGAAACTGTCCTATATTTGCCATAAACAGTTATTCCATTAACCACACACGTAATCACTATAACCATAATTGCAAGTGAAAATACTCTTATAGATATATTCTGTATAATTCCCTGGGAACGCATTAATCTGCTGCCTGTCTGACGTATATAATTATGTCTGTTTATTATATGCTTTACATCTGTATTATGTGCAGATCTGCCCGGCTTAGCGCATATATTGGCTGCTTTGCTGCGCTTTGCCACCCGACTGGTTCCCTGACTTACTATACTTACAGCTAAGCAGACTGCTATTGATATAACAAGCATAACAGCCAATCCAATATATACACTTTTATCTATTGTAAAGAAGACTATTCCCGTAATTCCTTCAATAATAAAGGTTACTACCCGCCCTGTTATTATTGAAAAAATCAGACCTGCAAGTGACGAACATATAATTATAACTACACTTTCCATAAAGGCAAAAGATATAAGCTTTAATCTGTCAGCCCCCAGTCCTCTTAATATTTCATACACTCTTTTTCTGCCTGTACTATATACCGATAGCTGATAGGTTATTCCAGCAATTCCTACAAGTACAATAATCATATACATATAATCATATATATTGCCACCACTCCATGGCTCATATTCATACACGCTGCTATTATATATAAGTGAACTGCTTGTCTTTTTTTTCAACCCATCATATATAGCTTCATAATCATTAACGTAATCATCAACTGTATATATGTATATAGCATTATTATTACGCTTGATATCCTTTGCAGCCTGCTCTGTAACTATAACTCCCGGAACGCGGTCTCCCCCAGCCCATGAATTCGTATAGCTTTTCAATATTCCTGCCAGCTTGTAGGTTCTTGTTATATCTTCTGTCTGTCCATTTTCATCTGATATAACAGTCCTGATTACTATATCCTGACCTAAGGATGAACCCTGATTAAGCTCTAACAGCGTATTCCAGTCAACTGCAGCCTCATCATCCTTCTGTGGAAAATGTCCTTCCTCCGTAGATATATTACCAAGCCTGATAAATTCCTCTGTCATATAACCTATACCGGTTTCCGTCATCTCGCCGCCATTATCATATACATTATTAACCTTTACAGCTTTTCCTGACTCCTTAAGATAAGGATGTCCTTTAAGTTCACTATTCTCTTTGCCATCAGAACCACACATCATAACAAACCAGCTTCCAAACCTGTCCTTTACTGACTGAAGCTGCCATTGGTATACATTAGTTCTTATCAGTATCAGCAATGTGACAGCAGCGAATACAATAAATATAGTAAACGAGGTCTTTATTATATTCTTTTTCCTTCGCTTTATACTCTTAAAGCAATAGTCCATATATTCTGTATTCATACACCATCCCCCATTCACTTAATAATATAACTATATAACAATCTGCTTACATATAACTTACGTTTACTGATTATGTTCTACCTTTCCCTTAAGCTTATACAATGGCAGTAATATTCTGAATTCTGCTCCTTTGTACTTTTCACTGTTGGATGCCCTGATGCTTCCATGATGAGCCTCTATTATAAGCTTTGACAGGTTGAGGCCTATGCCGGCATGGAACTCGCTCTGGCTGTTCTTACCTTCGAATCTGTCAAATATGCCTGATATTATATATGAAACTCTTTCTTCCCCGAACGTTCCAAGCTTTGCTTTAAGGCGGCTCATATTGACAGTAAGTGTATTGTATTCCACATAGTTTCCATGTATATCCCACAATCTTTCAAAAAACACATCTCTTCTTACAACTCTCCCCTTATTCTCCACAAGTATCTTTAACATATCCCACTCATTGTTGGATAACTTAAGCTCATTGCCTGCCCTGTACAGCTTGTACTTATCAAAATATATTACTAATTCACCCTTCTTATACACATCCCCGTCATTCATGCTGCTTCGTCTTAGGTTAGCACTTATCCTTGATAGAAGCACCGCATTATGGAATGGCTTTGTCACGTAATCATCACCACCCATATTTATATGCTTATTTATCCAGCACTATATACATTACAAGCAGGCTTACCACCTGTTTATGATGCTCTTTTATATTACTTTCTTATAATAACATTAACAGCTAGCAATTAACTTACAATTTATTATTTTCTTGTTAAATATTCCTGTTAAACATTCTTGTTAAATACATAATACAAGGAGCAAAATGTATTCTGCCCCTTGCATCCTATTATAATATATATTATGTAATATTCCTACTTTTCTACTTTTTAAATAAATACCATAAATAAACACGTCATTACATTGTGATTGCTATGACCACTACCATAATTGGTATCATAAGGGCTGTTGATAACGGATTGAGAGCTGCCGCTATATCAGTCGAAACTCCCAGCTTTTCTGAATATATTATGGATACTGCTGCACTTGACGAGAATACTGCCGCTGCCAATATCTGTCTCATAACAAGCGGTGCAGGTAATACACAGAATATCAATATTGCTGATATTATTCCAATTCCATATCTTAATAGCAACAGATGAAGCACCTCACCGGCTGTTTCCCTGCTCATATTAAGTTCAAACGATATTCCAATCATCATCATAGCAAGAAATCCATTACCATGTCCACAGAAATCAGCCGCCTGTATAACTATATCCGGTAATCTGTAATTAAGAAAGGATAATACTGTCATAATAAAATACACATCAAAGGGAACAGACGTAAAAAGACTTTTAACTATTTCAAGTACGCCTATGTCCGATTTATTCAATTTTATTTCAGATGTATTCTTTTCTTTATTTTTCTGGCTTATTCTCATTTTCGCAATAGCATATGTCGTGCCTAACGTATAAAATGAATCTCCTACATCAAACATACATAGATATGGAACACCTGCCGGATAGAAATTAGAAAGGAAAGGAATGGCTATGCAGGCCATATTAAAGCCGGAAGCATTTACCGCATATATAGCCTGCATATCTCTTTCCTTATGAGCTGCTGCGAGCTGTCCGGCTATTACCATAACTGTATTCACGCCAAAGCCTATAAGTATAGACACAACATAATATATGTTAACCTGAGCTCCACTAAAACCGCTAATAAGAGATGCCGGTAATGTGACATAAAATATAAGGTTTGACAATACCCTCTTATCTTCCTTATGGAAAAGTCCCATCTTTTTTAATACATATGCAAGAAGCATAGTAAGAAGATATATCGCTGCTGTTGCTATTATTTTAATCATTCACTTCACCTCTTATATGTATGCTATTATGTTAACATCTGTATTGTATGATGTCGGTGTCAAAAGCCCCCGGCTTTGATACCTACGGATTATTCCGTGCTATGCACTCCCATTACGCTTGTTTCCGGAATCATATTACCGCCATCTATAACATTGGCTGTTCCTGTAATGTATTCTGCATTATCACCTGCTAAGAATGCCACCAGACTTCCTATCTGCTCTGGTGTTCCCAGCTTTTTAACTGGTACTGCACCTGCTATCTTATCTATAACACTCTGCGGATTATCTGGATTAGTAGTCTTAGCACTTATAATTTCTTTGCAATTCCGTAGCCTATTCCAGAAGCTGCTCCTGTTATTACAGCCACCTTAGTATTAGCTTCAAGCCACTCTCTTGCAAGGTCTACGGTCACCTTAAGATACTCAGGCTCTACTGTCTTAGCTGTATCACTATCGGCATGTCCAGACAGCCAAGCAAGTCTTGTAATTCTTCTTATAAGAACAAACATAGGTATAAGTCTTTTATCTTCATCAGAAAGCCTTCTTACCTTCTCATAGCCTCTTATCCACGCCTCCTCAAGTTCGCAAAGATTCTTGGAATATGTGACAAGCGCACAGCCCATATCATACATATAAAACCCATATCCACAATCATCAAAATCAATTATCTGGTCATTGCCTTCATAACTGATTACGTTGTAAAAATGCAGGTCTGCATGAATAAGTCCATACCTGTCATTACTTCTCCCATAATGATTAAGCTCTTTTTTGATATTTTCGGTACATTTTTCAAGAATACGGTAATCGTGGCCTGTGATTCCTTCATAGTCCCGCCAGCTTCCCCATATTCCATCGCCATTATCACCAAAAAGGTTATTAATATCCCAGCAGAATCTTTTTATTTTAACTGATTTATCCCTGTTTATTGACTGTATATGGAGTCTTGCTGTAATCTCTCCAAGCTTTTCAAGACCGTCCAGCAAAGCCTCACCCTTAAGCTCTCCAAGTGGACTTCCATCTAAAAATGAGATAACAGAGCAGTATACAGTTTCCCCGCCTGATGTCCGCATTTTTTGAAGAAATCCGCCATCACGTCCACGATATACAACTGGAAGTCTGACCTGTGTATCCTTATGTATTTCATCCATCCATCTTATTTCGCCCTCAAGCTCTTCTATATCGTGATATCCCGGCCTATGTATACGGAACACAACAGGGCTGCTTTTGCCAAACTCAACCTTGTATATAATATTTTCCGAGTACTTTAAAAGACTTACCTTGTAATCCTCATCAACATCATATAATAATGGCAGATTATTTTTAACATCCTCTAATAATGATTGTGGTGTATCCTTCATAGCTGTTTCCTCGTATTATTCCATACTGCTAATTTTACATATTAGTTTTGTTATGTTTATTTCTATATATTTATTTCTATATTTATTTTTTCATATTTACAGCCTGTGCAAGTCCCTTGTCTATCTTTTCAAACAACTCATCCATAAATGCATCGTCACATAAAAGTCCTAACTTCATCTGGAGTGTATTAGCATGAAGTCTTGAGTTATGCGACCATACACCATTATCAAATAATGGCTTGCATATAGTCTTACTCGCATCCTCACAAGCAAAGTTAATTCCCATAATAACGCCTCTCTGGGTATATCCTGTAAGAAAGCCGTCATATTTGTCCATAAGAGCATTAACACGCTCTGTAAGCAGCTTTGTATTCTTATTAATATTATCAACTGTTTCCTTACGCGTAGTTATCTCAAGCACCTTCATCGCTACAACACAGCCAAGCTCTGAATTGCCACATGTTGAACCATGCATTCTTCCTATATCAAACATCCAGCTAGCTGTCTTTCTGTTCATAACAGTTGCTGATATAGGATATATGCCTCCGCCAAAGCCTTTAGCCGTTGTGATCATATCCGGAACAAAGCCCTCGTGCTCAAAGCACCACATTTTTCCAGTTCTCATAAGGCCTGTCTGTGTTTCATCTGCTATGTAAAGTGTTCCATACTTCTCACACAGCTTCTTGACTCCTGCAAGATATCCCTTATCAGGAATCGGAAAACCATATGTGGCAAGAAGAGATTCTATAATAACACACGCAACATCCTCTTTTTTAAGCTCTGCCTCCATAGCATCCAGGTCATTAAGTGGAACCTGTACGAATTCTCCCGGAGCACCCTGACATAAGAATGGATCCTTGAATCTTGCATCACCTGTTGATACAGACAAGCCTGTATGTCCGTGGTAACAGCCTTGAATAGATACAACACGCTTACGTTGTGTGGCATATCTGGCACTCTTTATAGCAAGATCAACTGCCTCTCCACCACAGGTTGAAAAGCACGCATAATCAAGTCCATCAGGACAAAGCTCTGTAAGCTGTTTTGCAAGCATAGCCTTTGTTATACCTGTAAAATGATGATTACCTATATCAAGTTCTGTCATGGCATCTGTAAGTGCGCTTATAATCTCTGGGTTTCTGTGTCCCAGATTATAAGTTCCTCCATTAATATGTATATCAAGAAACTTTCTTCCATCAAGATCCCAGAAGCAATAGCCTTCTCTTTTTCCCATTACAATAGCCATATCACGGTCTATCCATTCCTGTGTTTTTCCTACATTCCAGTGAGCAAGGCTCTCCTTTAGTACTTCTTCCTTTGTTATATATGGATTATTAATAAAACTCATAGCTATATCCTCCTGCATTCTTTTATTATCTGCTTATTATTCACTTGCTGGCAAAATGCTGGATGATCACAGATACTCCCTCCAATGAGCAAGGCTCTTTTTTACTATATCTTCTTTAACTATTTCTGAAGTATTTATGTAATCCATAATCCCTGCCCCCTTTTATACAATATTCAGTTCACTATTAACCTTTCCAAACTTGTTCGGTGTAAGTGAAGTATTTTTTTTAAAATCCTTAATAAAGTGTGCCTGATCGTAATATCCAAGTCTTTCATATATCTCATATGTGAGATTATTCTGAAGATAATATATCGCTTTCTGGATTCTTATGATTCCAGCGTACTTCTTCATGGATACTCCAAGTGATTCCTTAAATACACGGTCAAGGTAGCGCTGGTTATATCCTGTCTGTACAGCTATATCTGATATTGTCACGCACCCTTTTTTATTGTGTATGATACCTGCTATCTGGACGATTATATTTTTTCTTTCTTTAAAGTAATCAGCATATATGAAATGAGAAGTAAATATATCTGCCATGTCTTCAAATGACATATCCTTCCCGAATTGCACTGCTATGTTACTTAATGCTTCCATATCTGACACATTTCTTCTTGTACACACAAGCTCACCAGCATAGCTTTTCATAAAATCAGGCACAACTCCCGGTTCGAATTTGACTCCAAATATTTTTTTGCTGCCACTAATGAAGGCAAGGCTTACCTCTGTATGTGTTCCGCATACATATGGCACAAAACGTCCCTTCTCATATACGAACTGCAGATCAAGGCAGGCATCAGGTATGGCATATATTTCCCGATCCGGATTATCTATCATATATATCTTATTAATATATCCATCCTCCAATATAAGCTCATGATAGCTTACAGCCTTAGATATAAGATATGTTTTAACCTGCATATACACCACCACCTTTTGCAATTCGTACACATCCCAGACATTATTTATTTCATAGATATAACCTTATTATCATCAACAGTTCTGCCACAGGCATCTATCTTAAAATCAGGATACTTTATCTTAATATAGTCCTTTACAAGCTTAACTGCACCTTCAAAGCCAACTCTCTCTGTATTGATAGTAAGGTCGTAGTTAACAGGATTCGTCCAGTAATTACCACCTGTATAATGCTCATAATACTCTGCACGGTATTTATCTGTCTGCGTTATCGATCTTGCTGCTGTAGCCTCATTAACGCCCATTCTGTCCATGATTTCTTTAAGTGTAAAGCTTCTTGGAGCTTCTATATACAGACTTATTACGTTTGGTCTGTCCTTTAATATCCAGTCAGCACATTTACCTACGATGACACAGCTTTCTGTATCAGCAAGCTGTTCTATAATCTGTTTCTGGTATTCAAACAGCTTCTCATCTGATACGAACTTTCTGTCTTCAACCTTAGGTGAACGCTGCATAGGCAGTCCTTTAAGAAATGCCGAAAAAACATTCTGGTTTCTCAGCTTTTCATTAACCTCTGCAAACACTTCCTCATCAAGACCACTCATCTGTGATGCCAGCATCAGAATTCTGTTTTCATAACAATGTATTCCAAGGTCATCTGCTATCTGTTTTGCTATTCTTTTTCCACAGCTGCCAAAGCCTCTGGCAACTGTAATAACCAAATTATCCATATTAGTCCTCATTTCTGCGCACCTTTTTACGCATAACGGATTAGTACCAGGTGTGCACAGCCGCTAATCCATCATATGAATTTTTTATTCTAAGCACCTTTCTTAACTCCGCTTTCCATATATCTTGTTAAGAATTCCTTTGTTCTTTCATTCTTAGGGTTCGTGAATAAGATGTCAGGACTTTCATCCTCAACAACATATCCGTTATCCATAAATATTGTTCTTGTTGATACATTTTTAGCGAATTCCATCTCATGGGTAACTATAATCATTGTAAGTCCCTCATCTGCAAGCTCCTTCATAACATTAAGAACCTCGCCTACCATCTCAGGATCAAGTGCTGATGTTGGTTCATCAAACAGAAGCACCTCCGGATTCATACATAATCCTCTTGCGATAGCAACTCTCTGCTTCTGTCCACCTGATAACTGTGCCGGATGAGCATTGATATAAGCTGCCATTCCAACCTCTCTTAAGTGCTTTATAGCTCTTAGCTTTGCCTCTTCCTTACTAAGATGTAATATTTTCTGTACTCCGAACATGCAGTTTTTTAATACTGTCATATTGTTAAACAGATTAAATGACTGGAATACCATTCCAACCTGTGATCTGTATTTTGTGAGTGATGACTGTGTGTTTTTAACCTCATCACCATGGAAAAGTATCTTACCGCTTGTAGGTGTTTCAAGATGATTAATACATCTTAAAAGTGTTGACTTACCAGAACCGGAAGAACCGATAATACATACAACCTCACCCTTTGATATTTCAAAATCTATTTTCTTTAAAACCTCATGATCACCGAATGACTTTACAAGGTTTTCTACCTTTATAATTGAATCTGCCATAACCTGCCTCCTGTTCTTAAGTTATACGTTGATATCATATAACCATCTGCTCACACACAATCATTCATTTTCCAGATACTCTGTAGCCAGCTCATAATCACTTCTTCCCTGAAGCTTCTTTTCAATCACTGAGAATACTCTGTTGAATACGAAGCAGAGAATAAAGTAAATAATTGAAATAACTATATATGATTCAAAGTACTTATAATAAGCACCACCTGCTGTCTTTGCCATAAGGAAAAGCTCTGATACACCGATAACATTAAGTACTGATGTCATCTTTAAGTTGTTAACAAATGTGTTACACATTTCAGGTATTACATTTTTTAAAGCCTGTGGAACTATTATGTATAACATGGCTTTAAAATGTGACATACCCATGGCAAGAGCGCCTTCCTCCTGGCCTGCATCTACTGACTTGATACCTGCTCTTACTGTTTCACCCATATAAGCTCCTGTATTAAGTGTTGTTACAAGAATACCTGCTATGATTGATGTAATCATAATGTCATTCTGTCTTAATCCATAGTAGATAACCATGCCCTGGACAATCATTGGTGTATCCCTGAATATTTCAACATATACAACTACTATTGCCTTTAATATATGAAGCAGGATTTTCTTTACTATGTTATCCTCTTTGTGAATCTTTACTGTATTGATTATGCCTACGGCAAAACCAAGTATAAAGCCTAACAAAGTTCCTATAAGTGCTACATAAAGTGTTACCCACGTAGCTTTAAGAAATAATGTTGAATATTTATTAAAAATGAACCAGGCCCATTCAAACAAAGAACCCTCGGCTCCTGGCGTATTCGCTGCCAGTGCAATCATTGTATTCATATACATATAGCAAAACCTCCTTTATAGTGCACATATATGCTGACATGCACTTTTAAGATTAGTATTTATCCCAAAACCATTTTATTTATTATTACCCAGTATTACTTTTATTAAGTTAAAATAAAATGCCGCAGTTTCCCATTAAAGACCCAACATCTTCGTCAGGGAAAACCACGGCTTATATGTTATAATCACAAGTTATAATGCAATTATTTTATTTATTTCTAGTTAGATGCTGGCTGTAACTTTACCATTTCATCCATAAGCTTATCGAATTCAGCCTTATCATTCCAGCCAAGCTTATCAAGTGCACCCTGAACTGTATCTCTCATAGGATCTCCTTCACGGAATACTATACAGCAGTCATTAGAAGCACCCTCTGGTTCTGTGAAGTCAAGGTTAAGCATCTTTAAGTTATTCATAGTAGCAAGTGCTGAAACAGATGTTGTGTAATCAAGAATAACCATATCAGCTGTCTTGTTCTGTACTGCAAGGAAACACTCTGAAGATGTTTCATAATCTGTTGCTATAACGCCTCCTGGAACCTCATCCTTATATGGAACATAGTTAGTAGCAATCTGTGTTGTAATCTTAGCTCCATTTCCTGCAAAGTCTGATAACTTAGTAAAGTTTGCAAACTGGCTGTCTGATCTTACAACACCAACAATCTGTCTCTTATAATATGGTGAAGAGAAATCATATGTTTCATCTCTTTCAGCGCTGTAACATACACCTGTCATAACAGCATCATATGAACCATCCTGAAGTCCCATAAGGATTGAACTCCATTCAATCTTGTATACTTCAAGTTCGTATCCAAGCTCATCTGCAATTCTCTGGGCAAGTTCTACTTCGTATCCATATGCATATCCATCTGCATTCTTAATCTTAACTGCTTTCTTGCCGTTACCAACATCAGGTGATTCCTGTGTCCAGTTATATGGTGCATACGCACATTCAAATGCTACCTTTAATACCTTTTTGTCTGAATCTGCACTCTTGCTGCTGCCACAACCTGTAAGTCCAAGTGTGAGTGACATGGTAAGTGTCATAACAAGTAACAACGATAAAAACTTCTTCTTCATAATAATCTCTCCTTTCAGCTTATCCCTTTAGTTCCTGTTTCTTTTTCTGTATCTATTTTTCATATAAGTTTTGCTGTCTTATGTCTATTTATTATTTTACGCAACACCTATATCCGTTTTCTTCGACTTTTATAGAAAGAACTCTTGTAAAAAATACATACAGAAAAGGCGCCAGATTCCTTGAATCTGACGCCTTTGTCAACTTGTTGTTCTGTTGATGTAAATTAAAATAGCAGATAATCTGTTATATGAATTGTAAAATTTTCACCTTTTATATCCAGTTGTTTAAAATTCTACTTTTTTCCCATAGAATATACAATCAAGGAATTTTTTCATATCATCCTCTGATACCTTTATCGGATTAACTACTGTTGAGCCCTGCATAGAGAATTCAAGCAGCTTATCAAAGTCCTTCTTAAATTCTTCTTCACTAACTCCGGCATCTATCATCCTTGCTGGTATTCCTACAGCCTTAGATGTTTCTTTAACCTTTTCAATAATATCACAACCGATTATTTTTGAAAGCTTCTCATACTTCTTAGCCACCTCTGGATCCTTTTTGTTATAATCCATAGAATAAGGCAGTATAACTGCATTAGCAAGACCGTGTGCTACGTTATACATACCTCCAAAGGCATGTGATACACCATGTACCATGCCAAGTCCGCTATTAGCAAATGCCATGCCAGCCATGCATTGGAAATTATGCATCTTCTCCCTTGCCTCTAATGTTCCTTCATTAACTGATACAGGCAGCCATTCTATGATACCCTCTATAGCCTCTTTAGCCATGGCATATGTGAAGTCATTGCCATTCTTGTTAATATATGCTTCAAGGGCGTGTGTAAGTGCATCCATTCCTGTTTCCGCCGCTATATGTGCAGGAAGCGTTGCTGGCAGTGATGGATCAAGAATAGCTACATCTGGAAAGATATTAACGGATCTGATAGCCCTTTTAAACTTCTCATCCTCAAATGTTATTACGCTGACCTTTGTAACCTCTGATGCTGTTCCTGATGTAGATGGAACTGCAACGAATTTCGTCTTGAATTCAAGTTCATCAAGATTAGTACTGAAGACGTTATCAAAATTCACCTCTGGATGTTCATAGAATATAAGCATAACCTTTGCAGCATCTATAGATGAACCACCACCTACGGCTAACAGACAGTCCGGCTGTTCTTTTCTTACGAACTCAAGTCCATCAAGAACCATATGTGTTGTCGGATTCTTTCCGATTCCACTATATATTGCTACATCTGCTCCCGCCTGATTCAGTATATTAGTCACTTTATCCAGAACGCCTGTCTTTTTCATAGACTGTCCACCAGTTATTATAACTGCTTTTTTACACTTTAATGTTTTAAGATATTCAAGTGCATTTTCTCCTGTTACAAGAGCATCCTTTGTAAATGTTATTGTTTTCATCTCTGTGTTATACCTCCCACTTTTTATTTTCCATAAAATAATGATGCTTTATTAAGCATAACATAAGTTTTATATGAAATTATATTATAGCAAAGGCGCCACCTACCATATGGTAAATGACGCCTTTGTCCTTATATGTGTGTACTATAGCACTGTATATTAAAAAGTGCAAGCATTTTATGTGCTTATTTCTACAACTCACGGACAGTAATGGTAATCTTTCCATACAATAATTACAATAGCTCCATTAGATAAATAGACTGTACGCTGAACAAAATTATTATGAGAACTTATATCCCACACCCCACACAGTTTTAACATACTGAGGATTCTTTATATCCGGTTCTATCTTTGACCTTAGATTCCTTATATGTACCATAACTACATTGTTAATATCGTATGCTTCTTCCTCGCTCCATAGTGTATTATATATATGCTCTGTAGAAAAAACATTACCTTTATTCTTCCATAGCAGTTCTAATATAGCGAATTCTTTTGGAGTAAGCCAAATCTCTTTTGAGTTAGCAAATACCCTGTGTGTTTCAAGATTCATGGATAAATCCATATATTCAAGAATACTGCTTGGCTTTCTTTCATTAAAATCATTGAATCTTCTAAGCTGTGCCTTAACTCTTGCAACAAGTTCAACCGGGTTAAAAGGCTTTGCAAGATAATCATCTGCCCCGGCACTCAAACCTATAACCTTATCCATATCCTGATCCTTTGCCGACAGCATTATAATAGGGATGTTGCTCTTTTTTCTTATCTCAAGGCATAACGCTATGCCATCCATATCCGACATCATAACATCCAGTATTGCAAGGTCTATCTGCATATCATCAAGACACTTTAATGCCTCCTGTCCGTCTGCTGCCTTATACACCTTAAAACCTTCATTCTTTAGATATATTCCAACCAGTTCTCTTATATCTTCCTCATCATCAACCACAAGAATAGCTGCCATATTAGTTTGCCACCTCCATGTACTTATTGCTCTAACTTCATCTTATTTCTTGGTCCTGGTTCTGATTGCACTTCTTCAGCTTTATGCTTATCGTAAACAATCCATTATCATAATCTGCCAGTACACTGCCACCTAATCCCTCTACTGTTTCTTTTACAATAGAAAGACCTAAGCCATTGCCTGATATGCTTGAATTTCTTGCATGGTCAGCTCTGTAAAACTTATCAAATATTCTTTCGCAATCTGACTTTTTTATACAGTCTGTCATATTCGATACTTTTATAAGTATATTATCATTCTCCTCAAGAAGTGTTACTATAATATCCGTATTCTTCCTTGAATACTTTATGGAATTCATAAGAATGTTATCAAACACCTCTCTCATCTGTTCTATCTCAACTTCAGCATATACTGGCTTTTCTGTTATATCTGCCACAAAATTCCGCTCCTGCTTAAGTGCTATTCCTTCAAACTCTGACACATCCTGCTTAAGCATCATAGCTATATTACATTTTTCTTTATTAGCTTTACTGCTTTCTATATCATTGCTGCTGTCATGACCATATGGCTTTTCATTTCTTGCAAGTATGAATATCTTATGTATCATTCCATTAATCTTTTCAACCTGCTGGAACGCCTTTTTTATGTATGTATCACGTTCTTCAGCACTATCGTATTTATGGCTTATAACAACATCAAGATATCCTGTTATTATTGTCATTGGCGTTTTTATATCATGTGAAAGATTCGTGATAAGCTCCATATTCTTTCTGTCATTTTCACGTTCCTCTTTCATCATTCTTCCTATACTATGCTGCATATTATCTATACTATACGCTATATTGGTAATTTCATCACGTCCCCTTTTATCAATCTGCGTATCAAGATTCCCCTTTGATATCATATTGACAACATCTGAAAGATATCTTATATAATCTATCCTTTTCTTTGTCATTAGAATAGCACATATTATAAATATAACTGTTCCAAGACATATACACGCAGCCTTAAGCTTGATATCTGCATACAGATATTCTGGTGTAACCTTAGTTTCAAATATT
>OHDD01000230.1_pt1 | contig 35030 bp, 30 predicted proteins | sample 1566941 | NCBI WGS metagenome assembly OHDD01 (sample SAMEA3879580, study PRJEB24766) | human gut metagenome | biome: human-associated habitat; feature: feces | place: USA | collected 1985/1987 | reverse complement strand
CGATTTTCACTTATATTATGTCGTCAGTTCGCCAACCGAATGTTTGCTAAACAACTATATTTATAAAAAAATCATATTTTTTCTCATTAAGTACTTTTAAAATTCCCTGTTTATGTATATAATGTTGATTAGCTATGAAATGTATTTTTTATTGCTAATATATTAATAAAGTAAAAATGTTTGTATATGTTTATAAGATGTATTGTTTATGTAAAATATGCGGATTGGACATAATTAATGATAACAAACAATAAGCTGATTAACGAACTTGATCAACAAGTCAGATTAACAAGTCAGATTAACGAATTTGATTAACGAGTCAGGTTAATAAACTTGATTAACGAGTTAAATTAACAGGTTAGATTAATGAGCTGGATTAATGAGTAGGATTAATGAGTTGGATTTTAGGAGGAAAACAGAATGTTATCAACTGATATTGGAATCGATCTTGGTACTGCAAGTATTCTTGTATATATAAAGGGAAAAGGCGTAGTTTTAAAGGAGCCTTCAGTTGTCGCATTTGACAGAGATACTAACAAGATTAAGGCTATTGGCGAGGAAGCACGTCTGATGCTTGGTAGAACACCAGGAAACATTGTAGCGGTAAGACCACTTCGTCAGGGTGTTATTTCAGATTATACAGTTACAGAAAAGATGCTTAAGTACTTTATCCAGAAGGCTATCGGCAGAAGAATGCTTAAGAAGCCTAGAATAAGCGTATGTGTACCTTCTGGTGTTACAGAAGTAGAGAAGAAGGCAGTTGAGGATGCAACTCTTCAGGCAGGTGCAAGAGAGGTTGCTATTATTGAAGAGCCTATAGCAGCAGCTATTGGAGCTGGTATAGATATTTCAAGACCTTGTGGAAACATGATAGTTGATATTGGTGGTGGCACTACAGATATCGCAGTTATATCACTTGGTGGTACAGTTGTAAGTACATCTATCAAGATTGCAGGTGATGATTTTGATGAAGCACTTGTAAGATACATGAGAAAGAAGCACAATCTTCTTATCGGTGAAAGAACAGCAGAAGATATTAAGATAAAGATTGGATCAGCTTATCCAAGACCAGAAGTTGCCAAAATGAATGTAAGAGGACGTAACCTTGTTACAGGTCTTCCTAAGACAGTAGAGGTGACTTCTGAAGAGACAGAGGAAGCTTTAAAGGAAGCTACTTCACAGATAGTAGAAGCAGTTCACAGTGTGTTAGAAAAGACACCACCAGAACTTGCATCTGATATTGCAGACAGAGGAATCGTCCTTACAGGTGGAGGAAGTCTGCTTTCAGGATTAGAGGATCTTATAGAGTCAAAAACAGGAATTAATACTATGACAGCAGAGGATCCTATGACAGCAGTTGCTATAGGAACAGGTAAGTTTATAGAATTCCTTTCAGGTTACAGAGAAGATTAGAAGCTTATGTTGACAGTATATATGTTATGATATCCGTTATAATATATAAAATAGCTGTTAACATAAATTCGCAGGAAAAGAGGTCAGGTATGGTAAGAGGTTTATACACTGCTTATACAGGATTAGTGAATCAGCAGAAGAGACTTGATGTAGTATCAAACAATCTTGCAAATGCTACAACAACAGGTTTTAAAAAAGAAGGTGTAACAACACAAAGCTTTGATTCAGTATATGGAATAAAGATAAAAGATGCTACAGTTGGATATATGAACCAGAATATAGGTAGTATGAGTCTTGGAGCAAAGATAGGTGAAACATATAGAAGCTGGGATCAGGGCTCACTTAGAAACACTGACAGTAATTATGATTTTGCACTTTCTGGTAAGGGATTCTTCTCAATATCATTTACTAACAAAGCAGGTGAAACATCAACACTTTATACCAGGGATGGATCTTTCCAGATGAATCAGGAAGGTTATCTGGTTACCAAGGATGGTGATTATGTATTAGGTGAAAGTGGAGACCCAATACTACTTCCTACAGATGCATCGCAGTTATCTGTTGATTCAACAGGTGCTATATACGCAGATGGACAGTATGTAGATACATTTGGAATAGTTGATTTTGAAGACTATGATTATATAGAGGCGTACGGTGAGAATCTTTACAGAGCGGTTGATGGAGCTGTTACAAAGGATTCTGATGCCGTGGTTAATCAGGGATATATTGAAGCATCTAATATTAACGTAGTTACAGAGATGGTAGACATGATTAACATAGCCAGAGAATATGAGAGTAATCAGAAGATAGTTAATGCAGTTGATGAGATGCTAGGCAAGATGGTAAGCATATCAGAACTATAAAGTATTTATTAGAGTAATCAGGAGGATAAGCATTATGATGAGGTCATTGTGGACTGCAGCATCAGGTATGATGGCACAGCAGACAAGTGTAGATACAATATCGAATAACCTTGCAAATGTTAACACAGTAGGTTATAAATCAGAGTCAACTGAGTTTAAGTCTTTGCTGTATCAGAATCTTCAGGCAAGAACAACATCAGCCAATGGTGAGTTTAAGCCAGTTTCTGCGCAGGTTGGTCTTGGTGCAAGAGTATCATCAATAACATCACACTATACACAGGGTGCCATGAATGCGAGTGACAGTGCAACAGATTTTGCTATTAGTGGAGATGGTTTCTTTGCTATACAGAATGAAGATGGAGATACATTATATACACGTAATGGAAATTTCTATTTTTCAACATCAACAGAGGGTATGATGCTGTGTACAGCAGACGGATATCCAGTATTAAGCTCAGATGGACAGCCTATAGTTGTATCATCAGATGAATATGATTTAACAAGAATCAGCATGAATTCCGATGGCAATGTAACATATAAAGAAGATGATGGCAATGTTACACCTATAGGTGTAAAGATAGGACTTTTTCAGTTTACGAATCCATCAGGACTTGAAAAGCTTGGTGGTAATTATCTTGCTGAGACAGATGCATCAGGTATTGCTTTAAATGAAGATGTAGATGCCGTTGGCAAAAAGAGCCAGTTAAAGCAGAAATATCTTGAGGCTTCTAACGTTGAAGTAGCAACAGAGATGGTTAATCTTATTACAGCACAGAGAGCATATGAGTTATGTTCAAAGGCAATAACAACATCTGATACTATGATGGAACAGGCTAATGCACTTAAGAGATAAACTTAAGATATAATAGGAGATATGTATGGATTATATGACAGGTATTAATACAAGTTATGCAGATACATATGATAAAACATCATCAGATCTTACAGATAAGATAAATGGTACAGATTTTTCCAAGGCATCTGATGATGAGCTTATGAGTGTATGCAAGGATTTTGAAAGTTACTTTGTAGAACAGATGCTTAAATCTATGGAAAAGATGGCTAAGATAGATTCAGATGATGATAGTAGTACTTCATTGTTCAACAGTATGGCATCTATAGGTGGAGAGTCAGACTCTGCCATGAGTACACTTGGAAGTTACTTCGGTGATGAGATGATTAAAAACTATGCTGAGTTGTTTACAGAATCTGATAATGGTAAGGGACTTGGTATTGCACAGACACTTTACCAGCAGATGAAGCGTAACTACACAGTAGATGAAGCGTAGCTATAATTATAGTTTGGTAAAAAGTTATAAAGAGAGGGAAAAGCAGATTGGATTACGAGTCTGTTAAGTATGTAGAAGGATTTGTAGAAAACATTATCTTTCGTAATGAGGATAATGGTTATACAGTTTTCGAAATAGAATACAAAGGTGACGATATTACCTGTGTTGGCACACTAAGCAGTGTTGACACAGGTGAATTTATAGCTGCAGATGGTGTTTTTGTTAAGCATCCATCATATTATACAATGCAGTTTAAGATAAGTTCTTATGAATTCAAGACGCCTACAGATGCAGAATCTGTAAAGCGTTATCTAAGTTCCGGGGCTATAAAGGGTATAGGCGCTAAAATGGCAGAACGAATAGTTAAGGAGTTCGGCGAGCAGACCTTTGAAATACTCGACAAAGAGCCGGAGCGTCTGGCAGATATTAAAGGAATAAGCTACAACAAAGCAATGGATATAGCACAGCAATATGCCGGTAAAAGAGATACCAGAAAAGCTGTTATGTATCTTTCAGATTATGGTATCCAGATGAATCTTGCCAATAAAATATTTAAAAAATACGGTAACAGCATATACACGATAATCACTGATAACCCTTATAAGCTGGCAGATGATATTGAAGGCATAGGCTTTAAAAAGGCAGATGCAATAGCGACAAAGGTAGGAATAAAGGGCGATTCTGATTTCAGAATAAAAAGCGGACTTTTATACTGTCTTAATCAGGCGACGCTGCAGGGGCATACATATCTTCCATATGATAAGCTTAAATATCAGGCTGAGATACTGCTTGACGTCAAGATAACGGATTATGAACATTATATAAGTGATCTTGCTATTGATAAAAAGATATATATTAAGAAAAATGCGGATGACGTGCCAGATGATGAAAAGGATATGTCATACAGCATAAAGGAACAGGAAAGTGATGGACATACATCATGGAATGTATATTCAGCCATGTATTATCGCATGGAACAGAATGTTGCAAAGAATCTTCTTGAGCTTAATATACAATGTGATGAAGATACAGGAAATGTATATGAACGCATAGCAGATATCGAAAAATCAGAAAACATAATACTTGATGATATACAAAAACGTGCGGTTGCATTAGCGGCACTCAATGGACTTATTGTAATAACAGGTGGTCCTGGTACAGGAAAAACAACAACGATTAACGCCATAATAAAATATTTTGAAATGGAAAGACTGGATATACGGCTTGCTGCACCAACAGGAAGGGCTGCGAAGCGTATGACAGAAACGTGCGGTGTTGAAGCACAGACAATCCACAGATTGTTAGAGATAGCAGGAGGTGGGCTTTCTGAGCTTGATAACGAAAAGCGTAATGCTTCTTCAAGTCTTGGCATGCATTTTAACAGAGATCAGGATAATCCTCTCGAAGCAGACGTAATAATAGTGGATGAGATGTCCATGGTTGATATCAACATTATGAATGCATTGCTTAAGGCAGTTCCAGTAGGTACAAGGCTTATACTTGTAGGAGATGTTGACCAGCTTCCTAGTGTGGGACCAGGAAATGTGTTAAAGGATATTATATCATCAGGATGCTTTAATGTTGTAAAGCTTGAGAAGATATTCAGACAGGCAGCAGAAAGTGAGATAATAACCAATGCCCACAAGATTAATAAAGGCGAACAGGTTACGTTAAACAAGTATAGCAAGGATTTTCTTTTTATACACAGACAGGGTTCTGAGGCCATAATAGCTGCATTGAAAACAGTTATTAAGGATAAGCTGCCAGGCTATGTTGGTGCAGATATAAACGAAATACAAGTGCTTACACCTTCAAGAAAATCAGCAGTAGGTGTTGAAAGACTTAACAATATTCTTCAGGATTTCCTCAATCCTTCCAGTGCCTCCAAGATGGAAAAAAAACATGGGGATAATGTTTTCAGGGAAGGCGATAAGGTTATGCAGATAAAAAATGACTATCAGCTTGACTGGACGAAAAAAAATGATCGTGGAATGGCTATAGAACAGGGAAGCGGAGTGTTTAACGGAGACACAGGGATAGTTATGGAGATAGTACCATTTAATAAAAGCATGACAGTAAGATTTGAAGATGGAAGATATGTCGAATACAGCTTTGATGATCTTGATGAGCTGGAGCTTGCATATTCAATAACAGTGCATAAGGCACAGGGAAGTGAATATCCTGCTGTTATTATACCGATGTATGCAGGTCCAAGAATGCTTATGAACCGGAATATTCTATATACAGCTATCACAAGAGCAAGAAAATGTGTGTGTATAATAGGAGAAGAGCCGGTGTTTATGGAGATGGCAAAAAATGAATCTGAAGCTAAAAGATACACTTCATTGGACGAAAGAATAAAGGAAATATCAGAAATTAAGTAGATTACATATGATAAAATGCGAAATTAAAAACAAAGAAAAAAGATATTTAAAAGAAAACTATATTTAAGGGGAAAATGTATTCAAAAGAAAAAATTAAAAAAATCATCCGGGATATAATAAAAAATACAGAAGATGTTTTGTATCCTCCGGCATGTCCCATATGTGGAAAACCGCGTGTAGTAAAGAACAAAGAAAGACTGGATATATGTCCGTGGTGTCTTGACAAAATAACATATGTTGATGAGCCGACATGCATAAAATGTGGCAAAGCTCTTGATGATGACAGGGAATACTGCCAGGATTGTATGAAAACAGAACATATTTATGACCAGGCAGTAAGCTTATATGAGTATTCAGATGGAATAAAGCAGTCGATATATAGATTTAAGTATCATAATAAGAGAGAATATGCGGCTATATATGCAAGAGAAATTGAAAGAATGTGTGGTATGGTTATAAGAGCATGGAGGCCTGATGTGATTATACCTGTACCAATACATGAATCAAAGCTTAAGCAGAGAGGTTATAACCAGGCTGAGCTTATTGCAGATGAACTTTCAGGCAGTATGGGAATTCCCATCAATAATAAATATATTATGCGTATCAGGAAGACAACGCCAATGAAGGAACTGAGTAATGAAGAAAGAGTTAAAAATCTTCAAAATGCTTTTCAAATCTGCAATAATAGTATAAGATATAATAAAGTATTAATTGTGGATGATATATATACAACGGGTGCAACGGTAGACGCGTGTGCAAGATGTTTTAAAGAATCTGGGACAGATAAAGTATATGTGGTCACGTTGTGTATAGGAAAAGGATTTTAGACACAAGAATGGAGGAAAATTATGGATGTAAGAAATTGCAGAATGTGTGGTAAGTTATATAATTTTATAGGTGGTCCTTACCGCAATCTGTGTCCTAACTGTATAGAGAAGATGGAAGAAAAGTTTGACGAAGTCAAAGAATATATAGAGGAACATAAAGCTGCAACTATCAATGAAGTGTCAGAAGAATGTGATGTAAGTTCAAGACAGATAGAACAGTGGATAAGAGAAGAGCGTCTTATGATAGCTGAGGATTCACCTATAGGTATCAGATGTGAAAGATGTGGAGCAACAATAAGATCTGGCAGGTTCTGTGAAAGATGTAAGAATAAGATTGCTAACAATCTTGGTTCTATGTATGGAGAATCCAATGCAGCTGTTGAAAGCATGGAAAAGCGTGCATCAGCGGAAGCTAAAATGAGATTCCTCGATAAAGATAACAAGTAGAATTCATAACAAGAATTTATAGCAGGAATTATAACAAGAATTCATAGTAAGAATTCATAGCAGGAATTACAACAAAGATCATAGCAAAATATTAAAAGTAAGGGTGTGGACACTGAGAGGTGTTTACATCCTTTTTTAAAGTAGGAGAATTATATAACTACATAAAAATTTAAAAGTGTAACTAGTTTAAATGTATTTACAATAAATAGCAAGAGAATATATTTAAAATAAATAAAATGAGAATATGTTTACAATAAATGAAAAACATATTTAAAATTAACAAAAAGTAAAACATATTCAAAATAGGTGAATAAGCAGCTGAATAAGTGGAAAACATATTAACATCGCAAGCAATAAGTGCATAAAACTATAAATGCATCTGGTGAACGGCTTGTTTATTAAAATATGCATATTATGCATGGAATGGAGGTTAATATGGATAAAGATAGAAGGAATACAGTAAAGATAGTATCTACAATTATTTCACTTGGTATAATTGCAGCTCTTATTATTGGTGTTGTTTCGGTTATAAAAAATGTAAATGCTAACAGAAATGAAAGCGGCAATATTGTTAATTTGAACGAAACAGAGGAAAATGTTGCAATGAAGACAGAGGATGCAGAAGAAAATATAGATGAGTCAGATGCACAGGATGAACTGTTAGAAGCAAACGCAAGGGGAAGAATGGCTGAAAAAAACGAGTCTGTGGAAAAGAATAATGATGAGCTGATGATATCTGATAAAGAAAATACAACAATGCAGGAAGAAGCTACAGTTCCACCAACATTATCATCTGAAGAGGTTATGGCAGAAGCTATGAGAAGTTTTACATTTGATGAAAGTAATAAACTGGCATGGCCGGTATTAGGACATATTACACTGGATTATAGTATGGATGAAACAGTGCTTTTTAAAAGTCTTGGAGTATATAAATGCAGTCCAGGGATTATTATAAGCTCAGAAGTAGGAACTAATGTTGCAGCAGCAGCTTCAGGCGTAGTCACAGACGTTGCAGAGCTTTCTGAAACAGGTACAACAGTAACGGTATCTATCGGAAATGGATATGAGACAACTACAGGAATGATAGAAAATGTTAATCTGAAAAAAGGGGATAAGGTTACAACAGGACAGCTTATAGGTACAGTGGCAAGCCCAAGTGCATACTATATTGAAGAAGGTCCTGGGGTATATTTTAAACTTACACAGTACGGAGAACCAGTTAATCCAGATGCATATTTTGTTGAGTAGAAAATCAGCGCCTGCTTGCTAGATTGCGTTTATACCAGAAGTGAAATATTCAGATAATGTATGCATTATTACGAGCATTGTCTATTGCTGGTATTGCATGTTACCAGAATTGCATATTACTTGTATAGCATGTTACCAGTGTTGCATATTACTTGTATAGCATGTTACTTGTGTTGAATATTACTAGTATTGTATATGACATAGCGGGATGGAAACATCAGCTGATATGTCTTTTTTGAAATGAATTTCAACTTTATCAATATACGGTACAGCAGGCGCTTAATATATATTTTTTAATTATTTATTTAGAAGAGTTTTCTATTAGTTCCATAATGATAGGAATAGCATTGCTTTCTTTACTTTTAGCCATATTGTTTATATAAGTATGTCTGTTTTCATACAGTTCATTTACAGCATTTAAAAGAACTTCAGGAGTAAGATCTTCTTCAAATATAACACTCGAATAACCATGCTCTTTAAAAGACTTTGCATTAAGTATCTGGTCGCCACGGCTTGCATTGGCAGAAAGAGGTATCAAAAGGTTAGGCTTCTTAAGTGCAAGCAATTCACATATTGAGTTGGCACCTGCTCTTGATATAACAATATCACTTATGGCGAAAAGATCCCGCATCTGCTCACTTATGTATTCAAACTGGATATATCCGTTGAGATTGTTAAGGGAGGTATCCATTTTTCCTTTTCCACATAGATGGACAACCTGAAAGCTTTTTAGAAGCTCTGGAAGAATCTTTCTTACTGCCTCATTAACGTGTACAGCACCAGTGCTGCCTCCGACAACCATTATTATAGGCTTATCAGTTGTAAATCCACACAGTTCAAGACCAGCAAGCTTATTACCAAGAAGAAGCTCCTGTCTTATAGGAGAACCAGTAAGCACAGCTTTATCCTTTGGAAGATATTTAACTGTTTCGGGGAAATTACAGCATATTCGTGTTGCTTTTTTCATAGCTATCCTGTTAGCCAGACCAGGTGTCATATCTGATTCATGGATGATAACAGGAATATGCTTATTTCCAGCAGCAAGTACTACTGGTACCGATACAAAGCCACCTTTTGAAAACACGATATCAGGTTTAATGCGGCGCATAAGCTTTCCTGCCTGAAAATAACCTTTGATAACCCTGAATGGATCAGTAAGATTCTTAAAGCTTCTATATCTTCTTAGTTTTCCGGATGATATTCCGTAGTAAGGAATATCAAGGTCTTCTATAAGAGTTTTTTCAATTCCGTTGTACGAGCCGATATAGAATACCTCATATCCAGCCTCTTTAAGGCTTGGAAGAAGTGCTATATTGGGTGTTACATGACCAGCAGTTCCACCACCGGTAAGTACTATTTTTTTCATTATATTCTCCATTCTTGCGCTGCTTCTCAGCGCATCTCAAGTTTGTGCGTAAGCACAAATCTTGCGTGTGAAAAATCTTATTTTTCACACTATTCTCCAATTCTGTCAAAATATATTTTGTCTACATCTTGTGTGCGAATCTTTCCTTGAAAGAGCAGTGCTGACATAGTGGTTCTACAGCATATTTATTATGGAACCCCTTTGTAAATGCAGAACTTCTCTCACATTCCAGAATATTTTTAAGTGGTGTGTCAAAGATATTTCCAAGCTTCATAATACCATTGCCATCAAGACAGCATGGTGTTACAGTACCATCACTCAGTATAGCTATATGTGTTCTAAGTCCCTGACAGAAACCACGTTCATTGCAATAACTGCTGTCAAGCTCAGGCCATTCAAATGGACTCTGTACATTGACATAAAGATGTTTTTTTATAGTACAGTTTTTCTTTCCGAAAAGAGCTGGCTCATTTTTAGTATTCCATAATCTAAGAGATATCTCAGTATCTGTTTTTTCCAATATTTCATCACATGAGTAGAAAAGTTCATTTATATAGTTATCCATATCTATGCAGTCGTTATCATCTGCGCTATGCATAGATACATTTATCTGATGTACAGGATGTTTTATAAGAGTGAAAAGCTTCCTATAAAGCAGTGTGCCGTTTGTTGTAAGGTTGACAGTAAGGCCGGCATCCTGGCACATGGAAAGAATAGTATCAAGTTCAGGATGCAGCATAGGTTCCCCTTTTACATGCAGATATATGTAATTCGTATATGGTTTTATTTCGTCAAGAATATGTCCGAATTCTTCAATAGACATGAAATGTGGCGGACGTTTTGTTTCTTGGCAGAAAGAACATCTGAGATTACAGGTGCTTGTGATCTCTATGTAGATTCTTTTAAACCTGCTTACTGATCCCATTCTATTCTCCGTTTCTAAAATGTTTAATTAGCCTTGGCAAGGTACTGCTCGAGTGCAGAAGCAAGCTGATCTGGACATGATGTTGGCTTAAAACCACATTTGATACCTTTCATACGCTTAATAGCCTCGTTAACATCCATGCCCTCAACAAGTGCTGCAACACCCTGTGTATTGCCAGAGCATCCGCCCTCAAACCTAACACCTGTAACCTTATTATCTACTACATCGAATTCAATTGAACGTGAGCATACGCCCTTTGTTGTATATTTCATAGTCAATCCTCCGTTTTATGTTTTTTATTGTTATTATGCTTTGTATATGTCAGGGTGAAAAATTTCAGCATGCAGCTGTGGATGCATTTTAACACGCAGTCACAAATGCATTTTAACACGCTACAAATGCATTTTAACATGCAGCCACAAATGTAATTTAGCACCTGGCATCATTTACATCATAAATGCTTATAAAGTATAACACATATTACAGTAATTAGCGAATTGACATCTATAAAATTCCTGTAAAATATGTGGGGAATATGAATTCCGAAAAATATATAAAGAGTGGATAAAAAAAGTAGATGTAATTAAAGAAGATACAAAGAGTGGATATAAAGAAAAGATATAATAGAGAAGAAAAAAAGAGTGGGTATAAAGAAAAGATATAATAGAGAAGAAAAAAGAGTGGATATAAAGAGAAAATAAAAAGAGAAGATATAAAAGTAAATATAAGATAGATAAAAATAGATATAGAAAGCAGCATATCATAATGTTGAATGCAGCCAATTACTATGGTACTATATTTACGATGAAAATAAGTCGTTAAGTTATTGATATACGTGTAAAGACTTTGTCATAATCAGATAAGAAGGATGGTATAAGTAATGATAGGTATTATAGGAGCAATGGACGAAGAAGTAGCTCAGATTGTTGAAGTTATGCAGGTTGAACGAAAAGAGAACAAGGCTTGTATGACATTTATGGCAGGAAAACTTAATGGTAAGGATGTTGTAGTTGTAAGAAGTGGCATTGGTAAGGTTAATGCAGCTGTATGTACGCAGATATTAGTAGATGATTTCAACGCAGATTATGTTATAAATACAGGTATTGCAGGTTCTCTTAAGGCGGAAATTGATATAGCAGATATAGTTATATCAAGTGATGTTCTTCATCATGATATGGATGCAACTGGTTTTGGATATCCTCTTGGACAGATACCAAGAATGGATGTATTATCGTTTGAGGCAGACAAGAAGCTTATCGAGCTTGCCGATAAAGCGTGCAGGAAGGTACTGCCAGAGATAGGAACACATATAGGAAGAGTTGTAAGTGGAGACCAGTTTATATCAGATAAAGCGGTTAAAGAAAGAATCGCTTCTAACTTTAATGGCTGCTGTACAGAGATGGAAGGTGCAGCTATAGCACAGACAGCATATCTTAATAAGGTGCCATTTGTAATATTAAGAGCCATATCTGATAAAGCTGATGATAGTGCTACTATGGATTATCCAACATTTGAGAAAAAGGCTATAGAAAATTCAGTTAAGCTGATAAAGGAACTTGTTTTGGAACTGTAGAAATGTTGTTGTATAGCTGATATATTGTTTAAGTAACTTATTATTTATCTTGATTCTGCGGATTAGGTTTTATTCAACATATATATTTTCTTATAATTTATTACCTTGATTGGTTTTGTTGCAAATAGGGTCATAATTTATATTTATAGGCAATCAGGCAACAAAATATGACCCAGAAATGCAATTCTGCTCATGGGGTCACAAATCTACAGCCAATTAGGCAATAAAAAGTGACCCAGAAATGCAATTCTGCATATAGGGTCACAAATCTACAGCCAATTAAGCAACAAAAAGTGACCCAGAAATGCAATTCTGTATATAGGGTCACAAATCTACAGCCGCTCAGGCAATAAAATATGACCCATATAAGCATTTTCTGCCTATTGGGTCATAATTACATTCAAAATTTCCCAGCATCCCAATCTCCCCGCAAAATAAATTGGATATTCAACTTCGATATAGAATACATATATGGGGATTGAGTGTGCTGTGCAAATGTCGATATCATAAAAATATTTTAACATTCACTAGTTTGCAGTTCTTTTAATATGTCATAAGCTGCCTGAATATCAATTATATATTAAGCAGTTCACTATATACTTTAAGTGCTCCATCAGTGTCGTGGGCAAGTACACGCTTTGCAAGAACTTTTCCAAGCTGTACACCTTCCTGGTCGAAGCTGTTTATATTCCATAAGAAGCCCTGGAACATAATCTTGTTTTCAAAGTGTGCAAGTAAGGCACCAAGTGTGGCAGGTGTCAGGACATCACCAGTGATTATGCTTGAAGGTCTGTTACCCTTGAAGTTCTTGTTAAGATTCTCATCTGACTTACCGCAGGCAAATGCTACAATCTGTGCAGCTACATTAGCACATAACTTCTGCTGGCTTGTGCTGTCCTGGATAGTAACATCATTAGCAAGCTGACTGTTTCTAAAGCCGATAAACTGAAGTGGAACTATATCAGTACCCTGGTGGAGAAGCTGATAGAATGAGTGCTGGCCGTTGGTACCTGGTTCACCAAAGATAACAGGACCAGTTGGATAATCAACAGGTTCACCGAATCTGTTAACAGACTTACCATTAGATTCCATATCAAGCTGCTGTAAATGAGCAGGGAATCTGCTTAAACCCTGTGAGTAAGGAAGAACAGCTGTACATCCGTAACCAAGTACGTTGCGTTCATATACACCTATAAGAGCATCAAGCATTTCAGGATTCTTAAGTGGATCACTGTTCATGGAAAGCTTGTCCTCTGCTGTGGCACCATCAAGGAATGCAGCGAATACTTCTGGTCCAAAGGCGAGTGATAATACGGCACCACCTACAGATGAAGTAGAAGAAAAACGACCTCCAATGTAGTCATCCATAAAGAAAGCATCAAGATAATCAGAACTCTTGGCAAGAGGTGAGGTTTCACTTGTTACAGCAATCATATGTCTGGCTGGATTAAGTCCGGCTTTCTTAAGTGCATCTTTAACAAAAGATTCGTTAGTAAGTGTTTCAAGCGTAGTTCCTGACTTAGATACAAGTATAAATAATGAATGGGCAACATCGATAGAGGCAAGTATGGCAGATGCATCATCAGGGTCTACGTTGCTTATGAATTTAGCCTCCATTTTGAATGTATTATTCTTCTTAGCCCAGTTTTCAAGTGCTATGTACATCGCACGTGGACCTAAGTCACTTCCACCGATACCTATCTGTACAACTGTAGTGAACTTTTCACCAGCTGCGTTAGTTATTTCACCATTGTGTACTTTGTTGGCGAATTCGGCGATACGTTCCTGCTGGGTTTTATAGAAGTTTCTCTTATCAACACCATCAGCGTTAACAGCATCACCAAGCTGACCACGTGTCATGTGATGAAGTACAAGTCTTTTCTCGCCGGTATTGATTACTTCACCATTGTAAAGAGCCTTGAACTTATCAGCAAGCTGAGCCTCATCAGCAAGCTTTACAAGTGCATTTAACACCTCTGAATCAACTTTTTTAGCAGCGTAATTGTAGTTCAGGCCACATGCCATAGGAACATTATAGTTTTTCACACGTTCAGCTCCAGCCTCACCAGACATGACATCTGAAAGATTTACCTCTTTAGTCTTTTTCAGTTGTGTAAAAGACACAAGTGTATCAAGATTATTCCAATTAATCATAAAAAATATCTCCTCCTTTTTTATCGTACATCAGTCAGGGGCAAAATCCCAATTGAACCCGACATCTAATTATACAAGAATTATACTATTATTAAATGTCGAAAACAAGGCACAAATCCGATATTTTGCCATAAAAAATCCAACATTTCACAATACCTTATGCTAATATTTTGACAATTAGGTCTAATAAATACATTGAAAAATATGTGTTCAGGACTTATAATGACGTTAGAAAACTTTTGTTATATATATTGCTAAAAGATACTGCCTGCAGATATAGAAAAGGAATCATATAAATGCAGGCGTATATATGGTATGGAGGTATTATATTATGAAGATTCTTATGCTGGATGCATCTACATATGGTGAGGATGTTAACATAGACAAGTTCTATGCATTAGGTGAAGTAAAAAGTTATTCAACAAGTACAAGGGAGGAAGCGCTTAAAAGGGTTGCCGAGCATAATCCGGATGTCGTTATTATCAATAAGATAGCGGCAGATAAGGAATTTATAGATGCGGCTCCAGCTCTTAAGATGATAGCTGAGACTGCTACAGGATATAACAATATTGATATTATGTATGCAAAGGAAAAGAATATAAGAGTGGCTAATGTAGCCGGTTATTCTACAGATTCAGTAGTACAGCATACATTTGCACTTGGATTATATCTTATAGAGAAGATGAGCTACTATGATGGATATGTAAAGTCTGGTGAGTATGCAAAATGTCCGATTTTTTAACATTTTTCAAATGTGTTCCATGAACTTACAGGAAAGACATGGGGAATAGTTGGACTTGGAACTATAGGAAAAGGAGTGGCAAAGATTGCTGCAGATTTTGGGTGTAAGGTTATATATTATTCTGCGAGTGGAAAGACACAGGATGTTCCATATGAAAGAAAGGAACTTGATGAATTTTTGAAAGAATCAGACATTATATCAATTCATGCACCACTGAATGAAAAAACACAGAATCTTTTTGATGCAGCAGCTTTTGATAAGATGAAGACAAGTGCCATACTCCTTAATCTGGGAAGAGGTCCTATAGTGAATGACACTGACCTTGCAGAAGCGCTTGCTGATGGAAAGATAGCAGCGGCAGGACTGGATGTGCTTGGAAAGGAACCTATAGAGGCAGATAATCCACTGATGGAAATCAAGGACAGTACAAAGCTTGTTATAACACCACATGTTGCATGGGGAACAGTTGAAGCAAGAACAAGGCTTATGGATGAGGTTTATGAGAATATAGCCGCATTTAGTAAAGGCGAAAAGAGAAATGTTGTATCATAAAACAGCGGCATGAAAATAAGCAGGACAACTACATTGTAGATAAATGCTGCCAGAGACAAATAATACTATAATAGAATAATATAAGAGATAAATGATATTGTAATAAAACGATATCATAGCAAAATTAAACCTTATTAATAATGATGGAAAGGATATAAAATATATGCAGATTTTATCAGTAACAGATAATGAATTCAGAAAATATGGTCGTATAGTGGATAATATTGATTTTACGGCACTTGTAGAGGAACTGAAAAGAACACCCATACCAGCGGGTGTTGTATATGAGCCGGCAGTAAAGGAGCTTGAAGCACTTCCGGTAAGACTAGATATATCAGCGGTTGCATATGGTGAGATGCCTGTGCAGATAGGTTATTGCAATGGACATAACTCAAAGCTTAATGCTCTTGAGTATCACAGAGATTCAGAGATTAATGTGGCAGCAACAGATATGATACTTATGCTTGGACTTTTAACAGATGTGGAAAAAGACCATACATATGACACATCTAAAGTTAAAGCTTTTTTAGTACCAGCAGGAACAGCAGTTGAAGTGTATGCAACAACACTTCACTATGCACCTTGTGGTGTGGATGGAAAGGGCTTTCAGGTAGCAGTAGTACTTCCAAAGGGGACTAACTATCCACTTACATCAAAGCATGCAAGAGTGCACAATAATATTGCTGACAGTGAGGATGCACTTCTTGCAGCTACTAACAAGTGGCTTATTGGCCATGAAGAGGGTGGACTTGATGATACAGCATTTATAGGGCTTAAAGGGGTTAATCCTGATATAAACGGATAGTGCCATAGGTTAATAAATAATGCAGTATTAATCTTCTTCGATAACTTGCACTTCCATATAAGAAAAATCAATATCGTCAATAAAGTTATCGCTTGTGAAGCGTACCTTGGAATGACGTTTGAAGTCTGCTATATTCGAATCGAACCACATAGGTTCACTTAAGTCGAATTCATAGCAGGCTTCTTTTATTCCATCAAATATTTTTTTAGTCCTGTTAAGCTTTGGGTCGTCATTAACTGCAACCATATCTTTAATCATGTGGTTTGAACTGTCAAATAATTTACACCATAATCTAAACATATCTATATTTCCTTTTTTGTATTTATTTTATATTATTTTGAAATTTCTATTTGAAATTATTTTGATGCTTTACTTGTTATTATTCTTAATAAATAAGAAGTCTTCTACAGAGTTTTTCTATAACTGCTTGGAGACTGTTTAAATACGCGTTTAAAGGTATCTCCAAATGTGTTGCTGTCAGAAAAACCACATTCACAGGCTATTTCGGTCATAGAAAGCTCGGACTGCCTTAAAAGCTCTGCAGCGGCATTCGTTCGTACATTAACAAGATACTCACGGAAGCGGTGTCCTGTAAATGCTTTGAATTTTTTGGAAAGACTGGATTCACTCATATTAAACATTTCTGCGGTGCCTGAAAGAGTGATATTGTCTTTATAATTAGCAAGAATATATTCAACTATGCGCTGTATAGTTTCATTAGACAGGTCCATACGGGAAACTACGTTATCTTTATATGTCTGGCATCTGAGGGCATATAAAAGAAGCTCGTGAAAATAAGCTGTTGCATATGCAGGGGAAATGCTATCTACACCATGGAATTCATAGGATATTTTATCCAGCTGTTCTTTAATGTATGACTGTTTTCGTGCTGGAATCTGAACGACAAAGCTTCCTCTTAAAATGTCAGATATATCTGTTATTCCATGTTCGTTAAACCATAAAAGCTCTTCATCATCGAAGTAAAGAAGGCTTCTTATATTTTCTTCACCTGACATATAAGTAGTCATGTGCTCTACTCCAAAAGGAATGAGAGCAAGAGAACCTTTTTTTAGCATATACATATTTTCTTTGATATATAATGTACAGTTTCCTGATATAAGATATAAAAGCTCCCATCTGTTATGCGTATGAAAATGTGACATTTTGTATGAAGTAGGAACAGTTTTTATGTCTGGCAGAAAATTCGCCGGTATATATTCATGATGCATAAAATTACACCTTCTTTTATAAGTATTGTAAAACTTTATTGTTTAAAAGCTAACATATTTTAAGTGATTTTACAAGTTTCTTACAGTTTTTATGTATTAATATAAGTACAATATATATTATAATCAATTCATAGTTGCAACGTAGATAATAAAATATTTTTGACACTTATCATCTTATTATTTTAAAGAAAGGTATGGTAATAGATATGATACGAAGGAAAAGATTAGTTTCATCTATTATGGCAGGTATTATGTCGGGCCTGCTGGTTGTTGGAAATATAGGAGCATTTCCAGACAGAATCGTAGCGCAGGAGGGTACTGCTTTGCAGACAAAAAACATTTATACAGCAGTGAAGGATATAAACAATGATGAGAATAACTACAAGTCGCTTGATGTAAGCGACCCTATAGAGTTTGGAGGTACTTATATTAAGTACGATTCTGAAACTATACAGTTGTCTGAAACAGCGATTTATCTTGATGGTTCATTATCAGATGAAGTTGCTGATAAATATCCATATGTATATAACGATATTACAAAGGCACTTAGTGACAGCAGTTTAAAGAATGGAACCGAGGAAGCACCTATGACGGTATATGTGGCACCTTTCGTATACTGGATAGATGATCCGGCAGCTACTGATACTAAGCAGCCGGATAAGACATATGGTGTTCCTTATGGAATGATTATTAACAGTGATTATCTTACTATAAAGGGACTTACAAAGGATCCGTATAATGTAGTATTTGCTGGAAACAGAGGCCAGTCACATGCTTGTAATGGTAACTACACGATGTTCAGATTCAACTGTAAGGGAGCACTTACAGTAAAGAACATAACGATAGGTAACTATTGCAGCGTTGATCTTAAATATCCTCTTCTTCCAAAACTGGATATAGATAAGAGAACAAAAACTATTACACAGGCACAGCTTGCTGATATGTCTGGAGATAAGATGTTTGCAGATAACTGTAACTTTATCAGCCGTCTGAATCTTGATCCTATAGGCGGTGCGGCACGAAGCCTTTATAACAACTGCCATTTTGAGAGTACAGACGATGCGATTAATGGTAATGCAGTGTTTGTTGGCTGTGATTTTGATTTCTACGGAAACAGACCATTATATTCATCATATAACACAGGTTCAACATTTTTAGGCTGTATCTTTAACAGTGTTGTTTTAAATGTTGAAGCTGAGCCAATGCAGTACTTCACAAAGGAAGGCGGAACAATAACAGCAGTGGATTGTGCATATAAGAGCAACTTCAGTATTCCTTTTGGAATTGCATGGACAAAGTACCCAGATAAGTCACTTAAGTGCTATCAGTATAACATAACACACAACAATGAAAGCATAATAATAGCAGGAAAGGATGCTGCTGAAACGGTTGATATGACAGGAAAGCAGGTTCTTAATGCATATAGAATAGAAGATGGTGGAAAGGTATATTACAATACTTACAATCTTTTAAAGGGCAATGATAACTGGGATCCACTTGGTGTTAAGGATATAGCAGTTAAGAATGGTGCAGACAGCATAGCTACACAGCTTAATATAGAAAGCGAAGGTAAGGTAGAAGCTATAGAGTCAGGAACTGAAACAGCTAAGCTGACGGCAGGTGTTAAGTATTTCTATGGTGATACAGATAAGAATCAGAAGATTACCTACAGTGTGGCTGATGAATATAAGCCATATGTATCAATAGTTGATAATAAGGACGGAACATGCGTAGTTAATGGTACTAATAACGAAGATGAAGCAAAGGAAGTAGTTATTGAAGCAAGTACAGAGAGTGGCTTAAAAGCATCTATAGCCATAACAGTTAAACCAGCTAAGCTTGCAGCTCCATCATGGACAAAGCTTCCGGAGGTGGTTAACAATGGTGATGGCACACTTAAAGCAGATTATAAGCTGAATCTTGGTGACAGGGCAGATATGTCAGTTATTAACTGGTATAGATGCAGTGATGCAAGTGGAAGCAATCCTGTGTTAACAGCAGTGTCTACAATGAATAATCCTCAGTACACATATACACTTACAGCAGGTGATATAGGATATTATATCTGTGCTTCTATTGCTCCAAAGAATATAAGAAGTGACTTAGGTGATGCGGTAAAAGCTGTATATTCAGAGGCTGTAAGTGCAAAGGATATTAAAGCTAAGAATTACACAACAGATTTTTCAGACTTCCCTACTGTTAAACAGCCAGAGATAAAGGAAGGCTTCTGGACAGTGGATTCGTACAGACCAGCAGATACAAAGAGCTTTGGAAGCTGGAAGGGTCAAGATACAGAAACACCTTGGGTATATGGTGAAACTGGTAACGGTTCAGTTGGTGCCGGAATCTATCAGGGAACACAGGGAGCAAGACTTATGTATACACCAGTTGAAGGCAAATATGGTGATATGACTGTCAAGGTTGTGGCTGATCCTGCAAAGACGGCAGGTCAGGGCTTTGGTGGTGCAGGACAGTATATGGATGTATGCATTAAGTTTGATACTAAAACACTTACAGGATATGCATTAAGAATAATAAGAACAGGGGCATCTTCTAGTGCAGTTACATTTGTACTTGTTAAGTATGATAATGGCAATACAACATATATATCAGATGAAGTTATAGCAACATGCTTCCTTACAGGATGCGAGATAACCTTAAAGGCAGAGGGAAGCAAGCTTACAGCACATGTAGAAACACCTACAGCACAGCTTGCAGACCAGGCAGCAGCTGGCTATGTTCATGTGGTTGACTTAAATGCAGATATAGAGGCTAACACATATGGCGGAGCAGCTATACAGCATACAGGAACAACAGGAACTGGTGGATGGCAGAATACAACTATGCTTCACAGCTTAAGCATAGAATGGGCTGGTGATACAAACCAGAATCCTGTTGTAGAAGAAACGACAGATAATCCATCGACAGATGAACCTTCAACAGGAGAGACTGCTGAAGATGAAACAGCACAGACTGATTCTACAGAGAATGTTAAGACAGCAGATACATCACATGCTGGTATATATGCTGCATTACTTACAGTAAGTGTTGCATCGCTTATAGCACTTGGATATGTATGCATAAGAAAAAGAAGAATATAAAAAGAATATTAAGAAGATAATTGGAATCATAATCTAACATAATCCCGGTTTAAAGTTACATATGAACTTTAAACCGGGATTACTGTTTTATAAAGCTTGTAATGATTATCAAAAATCACATTAGCTTTATTAAATTAGTTTTACTACATTGTTTTTACTATTTTTTTACTGATTCAGAAAATATTATATCATACTGCTCAGATGGATATACCTGATATATGAAAGAGGATAGCAGTGTTTTGGCATTTTCAAGAGCCTTGTCGTATAATCCATTTGCTATGGCATCATTTAATGCCTCATCTGTTAGCTGCTTTAATGCGTCGTTATGTTCGGTAAGAGTTATAGGTGTAAATATGCTTGTACTTTCGTGGAGCACCTTGAAGGAATCAAGGTCAAGGTCGGCAGAAAGAGTTTTAACCTCAGGTACAGTTACATATATGTTATGCTTTGTGTCTTCTGTATCCCCCAAACTCCATGTTACATCACTGAAGTTGATTCCAGCCTTGATGTTAGTGTTATATGTGTATATATACTTTGATTCTGTCAGAGGTATAGATATATTAAAAAGCTTTCTGTCCTTAGTTTCAACACGCACAGACGTTGTTGTTACAGACTGTGTAGCCAGCTCGCCGATATTTTCAAAGCCTATCTGAGTGACCTTGCCATCTGTCTGGTAACTCGTTGATGCAGTCTTTTTAGTGTATATCAAAGCTATAACAAGCAGGGCTATTATTATAATGTTTATTATTGTTTTTAACCCTGGAAAATGAGGGCTTAATAAGGACCTTTTTTTAGTACGTTTTTTTGCTTCTTTCAAAGCTTCATTATCATGGTATTCTTTATTCATATTTTAATATTAATCTCCATTCATGTATTTTATATGATGTATATTAGTTATGACAACATGCAGGCATCAATCACATCATAACACATAATTGTAATATTTTGGAAAAAATAAGATTAAAAATAAAGTTAAAAATAAAGATGAAAATAAAAGTACCCCGGATACCCGTTATGATAAAGGTATCCGGGGCTATAAAGCCTGTAAGCTTTGATGTGCGGAATAGCTGCCACACGGGGGATTAATAAATGCTGCTCATATCTTAAATAAAATATTGGCATTATCTATTAATGCTGGCACTAGTCCATATTAACATTGAGATGTCTTGGAAGACCATCAACCATGATTGGTGAAAGTTCAGCCTGAATCAATGGTCTTATGTAATGAATAAGGTCTTCTGTAACGAAATCATCTTCTGTGATCCACTCAAGTGGAACTTTCTTTTCGATGTTAGCAATCTGATGAACATCATGAGTTTCAGTGATGCACATATATGGATCATCAGATACTCTCTTAAGTACTACAACTTTACCAGTTTCACCTTCAAATGCAGCCTTTACAGCAGCACCACCAACGTTGAAGGCTTCAGTGATATCAGTACGTGAAGTCATGTGAGCTGCACAACGCTGAAGAGTAGATAACTCAATAGCTCTTGTCTTGATACCAAGCTCAGAACCTACCTTGTTGGCAAGGAACTTGGCAGAACCAGCTAACTGCTTATGACCGAAAGCATCGACGAACTCAACATGCTCTGAAAGCTCGAATACATATCTTCCGTCCATAACCTTGATACCTTCTGAAACAGCGATAACCATAGAACGACCTTTAGAAGCTATCTCTTTAACTCTTTCAAGGAAGTGGTCGATATCAAATACCTTCTCAGGAAGATAGATAAGATCTACACCCTCACAATCTTCGCCTCTTGCAAGAGCAGAAGCGGCTGTAAGCCATCCGGCGTTACGTCCCATAATCTCAACTATTGTAACAGTTGGGTAATCATATACAAGACCGTCACGGATAATCTCCTTCATAGTAGCTGCAATAAACTTGGCAGCACTACCAAAACCAGGAGTATGATCAGTAACAGCAAGGTCGTTGTCGATAGTCTTAGGAACACCCATGAACTTTATATCGCTTCCGATAAGAAGTGCATAGTCAGAAAGCTTCTTGATAGTATCCATGGAATCGTTACCACCAATATAGAAGAAGTATGATATATTAAGTTCCTTAAGAATCTCGAAAATCTTCTCATATGTTTCTCTGTCATCAGAGATTTCAGGAAGCTTATAACGACATGAACCTAAGTAAGAAGAAGGAGTTCTCTTTAAAAGGTCAATATCGATATCTGTCTTAATCTTTTCAGAAAGATCTACATACTGCTTGTCAAGAAGACCCTTGATTCCGTGAAGCATACCATATACTTTATTAGCCCCTCTGTCCTTGGCTGTCTTAAACACACCTGCAAGACTTGAATTGATTACGGCAGTTGGTCCGCCAGACTGTCCTACGATAACATTTCCTAACATAAATGTCCTCCGAATTATAAAAATAATTAAATAATAAAACTCAGGTTAGAATCCCTCGTGACTTCTAACCTATGACAAATATGATGCAAGGGTCGCAAGATCAAAGTCATATCATGCAGGCACGAAAGATTTTTTGGATGTGAACTTTTAACTCTTACAACATAAACATTTTATTAAAATTATATTAACATAATTAGAGCAATCATACAACTCAAATGTGCTTATAAATTAAATAAATTCATAAATTTAGTAAAATCTTTAATCATATAGTGGAAACTTTCAAAAAATTTGTAGTATACTGATAATAAGCACAAGGTATATGACAGATATCTAAAAAAGACAATACATTATAAAGAAAAGTATAAGCAGTAAAGGAGATGTACATTATGAGTAAACAGACATGGAAACCAGGAAATATGCTTTATCCAGTGCCGGCAGTTATGGTCAGCTGTCAGAGAGGTGAAGAAAAACCCAATATCATAACAGTTGCATGGGCAGGGACTATATGTTCGGATCCTGCGATGGTATCTATATCAATAAGGAAAGAAAGATATAGTCATGATATTATAAAAGAATCAGGAGAGTTCGTTATTAACCTTACAACGAAAAAGCTGTGCCGGGCAACGGACTACTGTGGCGTAAAGTCAGGTAAGGATACAGATAAATTCAAGGATATGCATCTTACACCTGAAAAGTCAGTTAAGATAAATGCACCGGCTATTAAAGAGAGTCCTGTTAACATAGAATGTAAGGTGAAGGATATAGTGGAGCTTGGAAGCCATGATATGTTTATTGCCGAAGTCGTCGCTGTTAATGTTGATGAATCACTTCTTGACAGCAAGGGAACATTACATCTTAAGGATGCTGAACTTGTAGCTTATTCACATGGACAGTATTACGCACTTGGTGAACATCTTGGACGCTTTGGATATTCTGTAAAAAAAAGGTGAAATTATAAAAATAAAATATCTCTAAAGCACGTAAAACCTCTTTACAAATAGTTATATGCGTGGTAGTATACAATTGTTACAAAAATGTTACGGAATTATTACACGGGGAAAGAATTCCATGGTATATACGATATATGGAGGAACGTATGACACGCATTACAAGATATGGAAGAAAGGTAAAAACTACCTTTATATCAACTATGTTTGCAGCATGCATTGCAATAGTGATAGGTATTCCATTTGTATCTAAGAATATGTTTAACAATGATGTGGGATATTACAGCATATCGATTCGTGGTACACATGTTGGAGCAGCCAACACAGAGGAAGAAGTTAATGTGGCGCTGGCAAATGCACGTCTGCAGTTAAGCCAGCAGCTTGATGATTATATATATATGGACTGTGATGTCCAGATTGATAAAGAAAACAGGGCTATAGCATCAAGAATGTCAGAAAAGCAGCTTGAAAGTTCTATATACAGCCAGTTGTTTGACTGTATACTTGATGTTGAAAAGCAGCTTGCATATACTGTAAGAATAGATGATTATACAGTTAATCTGTCATCCAAGCAGGATGTAGAAGAACTGTTTTCAAAGCTTATACAGCCATATAACAGGGCTGATGAGTTTGAGCCGGTTATTAAGTCTAGTTCGGCGGCAGATGGAACATATATAGTGTCTATAGATAAGAATGAGGAGACAACGGTGCAGGATACACAGATAGTTGCATCATTCTTTGAAGACAGTACTGGTTCTAACGGTGAAAGCAAGAAGACACCAGATGAGATACAGTCTATAGGTTTTGCACAGAATGTATCTGTTAATGCTGTATATGCTGATAAGGTAGAGGTATCAACAGTACAGGAAGCTTATGATACAATAACAAAGGTAAACGATACCAAAGTTTATTATATTGCTAAAGAGGGCGATACTCTTGAGAGTATAGCTAAAGATAATAACATAACAGTTGAAGATTTGTTAAAGCTTAATACTAAGTTAAAAGAGGACTCAGTTATAGTTCCAGGTGATGAGCTTGTTATAACAGTGCCTGAGTCAGATATAACAGTAGTGACAACAAAGCAGCTTTCTTATGAGGAAGATTACAACGCAGAGCCTGAGTATCTTGATGATAACAATAACTATAGAGGTATGAATTATATTCTTGATGAAGGAACAACGGGACATCATTCAGTAGTAGCAACAGTTACATATGAGAATGGTAAAGAGGTTGCAAGACAGATAACAAGCGAGAATATAACAGTTGAATCAAAGCCGGCAAAGATAGCAGTTGGAACACTTACACCACCAACATATATAAAGCCTGTCAGCGGTGGAACATTTTCATCAGGTTATGGTTCAAGATGGGGCACAACTCATTACGGAGTTGACTGGTCATGCAACCAGGGAACATCAGTTAAGGCTTCAAGAGACGGAGTAGTAACAAGGGCTGGATGGTATTCTGCTTATGGATATTGTGTAGATATACAGCATGAAGATGGCAGCATGACAAGATATGGACATAACAGTAAAGTAACAGTGACTGTCGGCCAGCAGGTAAAGCAGGGTGAAGAGATAGCTCTTAGTGGCAATACTGGTGATAGTACAGGACCACATGTGCATTTTGAAATATGGATAGATGGCAGAAGAGTGAATCCACTTGATTATGTAAACAAGAATTAAGTTAACTTATGAATAAGGGCGTGGATATTAATAATCCATGCCCTGTTTTAAACTTTATGGATATATAACGTTGACATAATAAAATGGTATGATATAATCATTAAGATATTGATTTAAATACCAATATTATTTTAGATAATAAAGTAAAAGTATACACATGATGAATGTTTTGACGGCTTTATGTCACTAATGCATGATAGTTGTTTTTGTGATAAGCCGTGAATACCATGATATATTGAATATAAATGACAGATATGTCGATAATTAATAAAGAAACTAAAGCAGGAAACTAAAGTTTTAGATATGATGAGTAAGTGATATTGAGGTGCAAAGTATGGAACAGTATGTTGTCAAAGGTGGAGTGCCACTTTGTGGAGAAGTGTCCATAGGTGGAGCTAAGAATGCAGCACTTGGTATTCTGGCAGCAGCGATTATGACAGATGAGACCGTAACAATAGAGAATGTACCTAACGTGAGAGATACAAAGGTGTTGCTTCAGGCAATCGAAGGAATAGGTGCAAAGGTAAAATATATATATAATAATACAGTTCAGATTAACGGCGGATCTATATGTGATCTTAATGTTGAATACGAATATATAAGAAAGATAAGAGCGTCATACTATCTTCTTGGTGCATTACTTGGTAAGTACAATGAATCTAACGTAGCACTTCCAGGTGGCTGTAACATAGGAAGCAGACCTATAGACCAGCACCTTAAGGGCTTTAAAGCACTTGGTGCCAAAGTGAACATAGATCATGGCGTTGTCAGCGCTAAAGCAGAAAAACTGATTGGCGGACACATATATTTTGATGTTGTAACAGTAGGTGCTACTATTAACCTTATGATGGCAGCATGCATGGCTGATGGAGAAACTATCCTTGAAAATGCAGCTAAGGAGCCACATATAGTTGATGTAGCTAACTTCCTTAATGCCATGGGAGCTAATATCAAGGGTGCTGGTACAGATGTTATAAGAATAAGGGGCGTTGAGAGACTTCATGGATGCACATATTCTATAATACCAGACCAGATTGAGGCAGGAACTTTCATGATGGCGGCAGCAGCTACACATGGAGATGTTGTCATAAAGGACGTTATTCCTAAGCATCTTGAATCTATAACTGCCAAGCTTCATGAGATGGGCTGCCAGCTCATAGAAGGTGACGACTGGATAAGGGTTATAGCAGAAGGTGAGATAGGAAGTACTAATGTTAAGACACTTCCATATCCTGGCTTTCCAACAGATATGCAGCCGCAGATAGCAGTTGCACTTGCACTTGCTAACGGTTCAAGCATGGTTACAGAGAGTATATTTGAGAATAGATTCAAGTATGTTGATGAGCTTAACAGGATGGGTGCTAAGATTAAAGTTGAGGGCAATACAGCTTATATAGAAGGTGTTAAGCATTTTACCTCAGCACAGCTTTCAGCACCTGATTTAAGAGCAGGAGCAGCACTTGTGATCGCGGCACTTGCGGCAGAGGGCATATCAGAAATAGAAGATATAGAGTATATCCAGAGAGGGTACGAAGATTTTGAAGGTAAACTTTCAGCACTTGGTGCTATTATAGCAAGAGTAGATTCTGAAAGAGAACTTCAGAAGTTTAAGTTGAAAATAGGATGATAATAGACTGCGGAGAATAATATTGTGCAGATATCCGGAGTGATAATGGCAGATTTATCACAAGATATCGCAGGCATGATATATTTCCGCAGTTTTTTTATATATTTTTATCATTTTTTTACAAATATTCTGTTAAAATATGTTAAACTATTATCATGATGGTTGTAAATATATTAATATGACTTATATGGAGAAAACATGAAATTAAAAGATAAGTTAAAGGTTTCATTCTGCGTTATGGTTATACTTCCGGCGCTGCTTTTATGCGTGTTTGTTGTCGGAATATTTAAGATACAGTCGGATAGTATATGCAAGACATATAATGTAGAAGACGATACGGTACTGTTATATTTTTATTCGCCTATGACATTGTTTGGCAGTATTACAGATGATGTGTATGAGCAGATAAAAGAACAGGCAGAAGAAGAACCGACGACATTTAACAACAGGGCATACCTTGAGTCACTTGGTTCCACATTAAATGACAGACTTTCAGAGCTTGTTGTAAGAAAGAATAATAATGTCATATATAATTCAACACAATATTCAAACACAGATCTTGCAAGGCTTCTTCCAGAGTATGAGACAGATGAGAACAACATAACGGATGTTGCTACATATAGAGGTGGCATATATCATAGTCTTATAAAACAGGTAGACTTTTCAGACAGCTTAGGAAATATATACAGTGTGTCTATCGTCACATCTGTTAAGCAGAGCATACCACAGATAAGACAGATGCTATGGCAGCTTGTTTTTATCATCATCATCATACTTGTCATAACCAGCCTTGTGCTTAACCTGTGGATATACAGTTCTATCATCAAGCCGGTTAACAAGCTGAAGCTTGCAACAGATAATATAAAAGAAGGAAACTTTGACTTTGAGATGCCAAGGGTTCCTGATAACGAAATAGGTGATGTGTGTAAGGACTTTGAAGAGATGAGACTTATACTAAAGAAGTCATCAGAGGATAAGCTTCAGTCAGATAAAGAAGAGAAGGAGCTTATAAGAAATATATCACATGATTTAAAGACACCGCTCACAGCTATTAAAGGCTATGTTGAGGGTCTACATGATGGAATAGCCGATACTCCGGAAAAACAGGCAAAGTATATTAAGACTATTTCCAACAAGGTTAATGATATGGATAAGCTTATAGATGAACTTACTATATATTCAAGACTTGATGCTAACAGGATACTATATACATTTATAAAACTTAATGTTTCAGATTATTTTGATGACTGCTGTGAAGAAATAGGCACAGAACTGGATGCCTCTGGCATAGAGCTAAACTACAGGAATCATATAGACAAGCCGGTAATGATAGTCGCAGACCCAGAGCAGTTAAAGAGAGTTATCAATAATATAATCAGCAACTCAGTCAAGTACATGGTAGAAGGCCGTAAGGGAAAGATAGATATAGACCTTTATGACGAGGGCGAGTATGTACATGTTGTCATGGCTGACAATGGCAAGGGTATAGCTGGCAAGGATATTTCAAGAATATTTGAAAGATTCTACCGTACTGATGAATCACGAAACTCCAAGCAAGGCGGCAGCGGCATAGGACTTGCTATTGTCAAGAAAATCGTTGAAGACCATAAAGGCAAGATATGGGCAGAGAGTGTTGAAGGCGAAGGAACTACAATGCATCTTAATCTGCTTAAGTATAATGAGAATAACCAGCTTGGAATTCTGCAAAAATAAAATATAAAAGGAATAGAAAGGGACAATTGTATGAGCAAAGTATTGATAGTTGAAGATGAGGAAGCAATCGCAGATATTGAAAAGGATTACCTTGAATTAAGTGGATTCACGGTAACAACATGCAAGGATGGAACAACAGGTCTTGCAGAGGCACTTGACGGGGATTATGACATATATATTCTTGATGTCATGCTTCCAGGTGTAGATGGCTTTGAGATATGCAAAAGAATAAGAGAAGTTAAGAATACTCCTATTATCATGGTATCAGCTAAAAAAGAGGATATCGATAAGATAAGAGGACTTGGCGTAGGTGCTGATGATTATATGACGAAGCCTTTTAGTCCAAGTGAGCTTGTTGCCAGAGTTAAGGCACATCTTTCAAGATATGAAAGACTTGTAAACAGTGCCCAGCCTGAAAATGATATTATCGAAATAAGAGGCATCAGGATAGATAAGACAGCCAGAAGAGTATTCGTTAATGGTGAAGAGAAGATATTTACAACTAAGGAATTCGATCTTCTTACATTCTTAGCAGAACATCCTAATCATGTATACACTAAGGAAGAGCTTTTTAAGGAAATATGGGATATGGATTCTATCGGTGATATTGCAACCGTTACTGTCCATATTAAAAAGATAAGGGAAAAGATAGAACTTGATACAAGTAAGCCACAATATATCGAAACGATATGGGGTGTAGGCTACCGCTTTAAGTTATAATACATTACAAAAGCCTGTTTAGAACATATTATCCATAAGAACCTTAAATATATCGTCCCGTTTTGGATATTGTAAAACTATGAGTGATTTATATGACAGAAAGAAGGTTAAATATGATAATTGAAAAGGAATATTTTGATTCAGAAGAAGTCAGGAAAGCGAATGCCATGAATGATAAGACGATGGCACCACCAAGAAGAATACGTCTTGCGACAACGGACAGTAACAAATATTATGCCAAAGCTGTATTTGTAGCCGATAAAGAAAATATAATTACCGGTGAGCTTCTTTACAGACCAGATTTTCAGGAGTCAGAAGAGGGAGTGGCATTCAGTGAGGTTGTTGTTAAGCAGACAGCAGATGTGGAAGAATATTTCAAGAATCTTATAAGGTTTGAAGGCTATAAAGTGATTCCGGAAGAATACGATGAGAGTGATATGCTTATGCATTATGATGAGCTGAGCATACAGGCTAATAAGCTTTTGTTTCTTGAGAGCAGGGAGGAGTAGATATGACAGATACGCAGAATGAGGCGTTTAAGACACCAGCAAACAAGATAAGGCTGTTTGAGCATGGGGCTCCGGGTTCGCAGAACCTTAAGCTTACAAGAAAATATTACACTGAGGATATGCCTGATGGAAGAGTAAAGCATATAGTGCAGAACATTACAGATCCGGATATTGTTCCTTATATACCTGATGGTATTGGTAACAGTACAGACAGACAAAGGATTCCGGCAGTATTGATTATTCCAGGAGGTGCATTCAGACGCCTTGTATACAACTTTGAAGGTGAAGATGTTGCAAAGTGGCTTAATAGTATGGGAATAGCTGCATTTGTTCTTGAATGCAGACTTCCATCAGATGAACATGATAATGCAGAGGATGTCCCACTTATAGATGCTATGCGCGCAATGAGAGTTATAAGAGGAAGGGCGCAGGAATTCGGTATAGATGAAGCTAAGATAGGCGTTATGGGCTTTTCAGCAGGAGGCTTTATGGCAGCGTTATTATCAACAGCGTATGAAAGTGATGTGTATGCGGATTATAAGTATAAGGATGAATATGATAAACTATCCGCAAGACCAGATTTTGCTGTTTGTTCATATCCAGTTATAAGTATTGACGATTGTATTGAAGCAGGTAAGAGATATATGTCTGAAGAACAGGTGCTTGAGAGAATCAGCGACAGTAAGGCAAAGATACTGCATAAGTATAATCCGGATAAGCTTGTAAGACCGGATATGCCGCCAGTATTTATATGTGAAACGGATGATGACAGAATAACATTATCTGAGAACAGTGTGGGCTTTTATATGGCAGCAAGAAAAGCCGGGGTAAGTGCTGAACTTCATATATTCAGAACAGGTGGCCATGGTTATGGCTGTGGTGATGATTTTGCACAGACTGGTGAGTGGAAAGTGCTTTTTACAAAGTGGATTAAGAGTATTGGAATTATTAGTTAAGATGGATATAGTGTACGAGGATAAAGATAAGATTATATTAAACAAGCCGGCGGGACAACTGTCGCAGAGCGGAAAGTCGTTTGAGATGGATCTTGTAAGTGAAGTTCTTACATATAGAAAAACCAAGGGTGAAGAAGCTTACGCAGCTATAATAAACAGACTTGACCGTCCTGTATCAGGGCTTGTGCTTATGGCTAAGAATAAAAAGGAAGCAGCAAGATTGTCTTTACTTATGCAAAAAGAAACACTATGTAAACATTACCAGGTGCTTGTATGTGGAAAACCAGAGTCTGATGAGGGCGAACTTGTGGATAATCTTATAAAAGATGCAAAGAATAATGAATCATCGGTAGTTTCAAAAGGAACGGCGGGTTCTAAGGAAGCAAGACTTAAGTACAGGCTTCTTTCTTATGATGAAGAAGCAGATATATCAAGGCTGGATATTCATCTTATAACAGGCAGACATCATCAGATACGTGTCCAGCTTGCTTCAAGAAACATGCCGGTTGCTGGTGATGGAAAGTATGGTGGAAATATGGCAGCCCAGGCAGCTGAAAGGATAAAAGGCATACGTATTAAGCGTGGATGCATAGCATTATGTGCTGTTAGTCTTAAGGTTGATGGCAAGTTATACGAAGTGAAACCAGGATTTTAGATATAGGTATAAGATAATCACCTCTGTGGAATACTTCTACAGAGGTGATTATTTATGTGCAGAGAGGAAAGAAATGTAAAAGAAAATAAAGAAGAGTATCAAAAAGAATATCAAGATAAAGAATATAACAGGAAACTGAAATACCTTGCCGGGATTGTAGTTATAACATTTTCTGTATATGTGAGCTTTAAATATCTTCTTGTATATGTGTGGCCATTTGTGCTTGGTGTGCTTGCTGCACTGCTTCTTGAAAAGCCAGTAAACAGTATATATATGTGGATATGCAAAAGGATAAGGCTGGATAAAAGAAAAGTACATGCACAAAGAATTAAAGAACATCGCATAAAAAGCATAATAGCCACAATTATAATGTTAATAATATCTGTTGTTATAATAATATTGCTTGCTGCAGCAGTTATAACAGGAGCGAATGAGATAAGTGATTTTTTAAAGAACTGGGATTACAATACGATAGGTATAAGGCAGCAGACTGCCAGGATATGCCTTGAAGCGGATGATTTTCTTGGACTTGATGGTGGATGTTGTCTTGATACGCTTATAATGTGTGGACGCAGGCTGGCAGGTATAATGCCTGAAAAGATATTTCATATATCTGTACCTGTTATAAAAAATATAGTTATAGTGGCTGGAGGTCTGGTTGTTGGCTTTATATCAGTTATATATCTGTCAACAGATATGGATGAAATAAGGACACAGATACGTGACAGTGTGTTTGTGGAAGAGATAAGGATGCTGTGGCATGAGGTAAAGAGACTTATCAATGTATATTTTAAAGTTGAATTAAGAATCATGTTTATTAATTCAGCTATAAGCATGGCAGCATTTTTTATAATAAAAAGTCCATATGCAGTCATGCTCGGAATAATAGTTGGAGTTGTTGATGCACTTCCGGTATTTGGGACAGGTACGATACTTATACCATGGATGTTGTTTAACCTGATTATGAAGAATTTCTTATCGGCAGTAGTTGTGCTTGTGACATATGTAATAACTTATTTTGTACGTGAGATTATGGAGTCAAAATGTATGGGAGACAAGCTTGGAATATCGCCTTTTGCCATGCTTGTCATTATATTTGTCGGACTGCTTGTGTATGGTATTCCAGGCTTCATAACCGGTCCTGTGAGCTTTGTTATAATAAAAGCACTGGTTTTAAGGCTTAGATGTGTTATGAAGATGGATGAAGCATAGAAAAAGGAATAAAAGAAAATGCATAAAAATGTGATTGAAATATAATGAAAAACATAATAATAAAAAATGTAATAAAAGAAAACTACAATATAAGAAAAAACGGAATATATGAAAAGTGCCTTGAAATTAATCAGGTCAGATGTTAAACTAATACAGATTATGTGACACATTTAACAGATAGCGCAGATAGCGCAGGAATGAGGTATATTTATGGCAGAGGATAAGAAGTTAGTAGAAGCGATTACTTCCATGGATGTAGACTTTGCACAGTGGTACACAGATGTATGCAAGAAAGCAGAGCTTATGTCATATTCAAGCGTTAAGGGATGTATGATATTTAAGCCGGCTGGATATGCAATCTGGGAGAATATAAAGAACGAGATGGACAGAAGATTTAAGGAAACAGGTGTTGAGAATGTATACCTTCCTATGTTTATTCCAGAAAGTCTTCTTGAAAAGGAAAAGGATCATGTAGAAGGGTTTGCACCAGAAGTAGCGTGGGTTACTTATGGAGGACTTAATCCACTTCAGGAAAGAATGTGCGTAAGACCAACATCTGAAACACTTTTTTGCGATTTCTACAAGGATGAGATACAGTCATACAGAGATTTGCCAAAGGTATATAATCAGTGGTGCTCAGTAGTAAGATGGGAAAAAGAAACAAGACCATTCCTTCGTTCAAGAGAATTCTTATGGCAGGAAGGACATACAGCACATGCAACAGCAGAGGATGCAGAAGCACGTACACAGCAGATGCTTAACCTTTATGCACAGTTTTGTGAAGAGGTGCTTGCTATACCTGTTATCAAGGGACGTAAGACAGATAAGGAAAAGTTTGCAGGTGCAGAGGCTACTTATACTATAGAAGCACTTATGCATGATGGTAAGGCACTCCAGTCAGGAACAAGCCACAACTTTGGAGATGGATTCGCTAAGGCGTTTGGCATACAGTATACAGATAAGGATAACAAGCTTAAGTATGTTCATCAGACTTCATGGGGAACAACAACAAGACTTATCGGTGCTGTTATTATGACACACGGTGATAACTCAGGACTTGTACTTCCACCTAAGGTTGCACCAGTTCAGGTTGACATCATACCTATCATGCAGAAGAAGGAAGGCGTGCTTGATAAGGCTTACGAAGTAAGAGATGCTATAAAGGCAGCAGGTCTCAGAGTTAAGGTTGATGATTCTGATAAGAATCCAGGCTGGAAGTTCTCAGAGCAGGAAATGCGTGGTATCCCTGTAAGAGTTGAGATGGGACCAAGAGATATTGAAGCTAACCAGGCTATCGTTGTACGTCGTGATACAAGAGAAAAGATAACAGTAGCTATTGACGAGCTTGCAGCTAAGCTTCCAGAGATACTTGATACTATCCAGAAGGATATGCTTGAAAGAGCAAGAGCACATAGAGATGCACATACATATGTTGCAGTTAACTATGATGAGTTCAAGGAAACAGCAGCTAACAAGCCAGGATTTATCAAGGCTATGTGGTGTGGTGACCAGGCATGTGAAGATAAGATTAAAGAAGATACAACATGTACTTCAAGATGTATGCCATTTGCACAGGAACAGTTAAGTGACGTGTGTGTATGCTGTGGCAGACCAGCTAAGAAGATGGTTTACTGGGGCAAGGCATACTAATAATATATGATACCAGGGTCAAAAGGTCTAAACCCACATGAGCTTGCTCATAGGTGGGTGAAAGACCTTGGGAC
>OHDD01000227.1_pt1 | contig 35145 bp, 36 predicted proteins | sample 1566941 | NCBI WGS metagenome assembly OHDD01 (sample SAMEA3879580, study PRJEB24766) | human gut metagenome | biome: human-associated habitat; feature: feces | place: USA | collected 1985/1987 | reverse complement strand
GATGATGAAATTATCATATATTAATAAATCAAGATAAGCTGAATATTAATCACATGCATATTTAATTTAAATAAAGGAAAAGAAAGGTTAAAAGTATGAGCTTAAGAATAGCGACAGGTACTGACGGATCAGTAAAGGAGCGCAAGGGGTTAAAGAGAAAATTTGCAGCATATGCAGGACTTACGCTTGGACTTATTCTTACAGCAGGACTTTTTGCAGGCTGCGGAAAGAAGGATACTGCAGAGAGCGGTAATGTAGATGTAGATTTATCGATTTTTGCGGCAAAGAGCTTAAACGGTGTTATGGATGAAATTTGTGCAGCCTACACCAAGGCGCATCCAAATGTAAACTTCCAGAACAACTATGACAGTTCGGGAACTCTGATGGCACAGATTAAAGAGGGCGCGAAGTGCAATATCTTTTTCTCAGCAGGAGTGGCACAGATGGATGAGCTTCAGAATGGTTATGAAGCAGGAAGCGTGGTTGATGATACTCGTGTTGACCTTTTAAATAATCAGGTGTGCCTTGTTACATATAAGAATAGTGGCACGGCAGTTACCAGCTTTGCAGACATCTCAAAGGCTAAAAATATGGCACTTGCTGACGGAACAGTTCCTGTAGGACAGTACACCAGAGTAGCACTTGTAAATTCAAAAATGGTTGAAGGAGATGCTTCAAAGCCACAGGATATTTCAGATTCTGATATCTCAAAGGCACTTGGCGGTCTGGAAATCAACAGCTGTGCAAATGTAGGTGCAGTTGCATCTGCCGTAGCTGAGGGTGCAAACGAAATAGGAACAGTTTATTACTCAGATACATTCGGATACGAGAATCAGCTTGACATTATAGAAAAGCTTCCAAACAGCTTAACAGGTGATGTTATATATCCGATAGCAGCCTTAAAGGGTGACAACACTACAGCAGACGAGCTTGAAGCCGCAAAGGAATTTATTGCATATCTTCAGACAGATGAGGCAATGTCAGTATTTGAGAAATATCATTTTACGGTAAATGAATAATGGGAACGATTGATTTCGCACCGCTTTGGATAACATTAAAAACAGGAATAGTAGCGTCGGTTTTTTCATTCTTTATTGGAATAGCCTTTGCTGAGCTTGTTATAAACACAAAGGGCAGAGTGAGGGCATTCTGGGATGGACTGCTGACACTTCCGATGGTATTGCCGCCTACCGTGGCTGGATACATCCTTTTAAGGATTTTCAGTACAAGACGTCCCTTTGGAAGTTTTTTAAGCAATAGCATGGGTATACAGGTAGTACACACGTGGCTTGGCTGTGTGGTTGCAGCGACCATCATTGCACTCCCTCTCATGTACAGAAATGCGAGAGCGGCATTTGAGCAGATAGACGAAAATGTCATATATGCGGCGCGCACTCTCGGCATAAGTGAGTGGAAGGTTTTCTGGAAAATACGTTTGCCGATGGCAAAGCCCGGCATCATATCGGGTGTCACACTGGCCTTTGCCAGAGCTATCGGTGAGTACGGCGCCACATCAATGCTTGCCGGAAATATAGCGGGAAAGACATCGACCATATCACAGCAGATAGCAATGGTCATCCAAAGTGGTGACTATGCCACAGCGGGCTTCTGGTGCATAGTAATCATAGCGATTTCGTTTGCATGCCTTGTATCGATAAATATGATATGCGGCAAAAACAAGGGCATAAAGAGAAAGAGAAAAAATAATGTCGCTCATAGTAAAAATAAAAAAACAGTTGGATAATTTCATGCTTTCGGTTGACATGGAGCTTACGGACGAGATTGTGTCCGTAATTGGTATGTCGGGCTCAGGAAAGAGTATGACACTCAAGTGTATAGCAGGGATAGAGACTCCTGATTCAGGCTTTATATCATTAAATGACCGGGTGCTGTATGACTCAAAAAATCGCATAAATCTGCACCCCGGTAAGCGCAGGGTAGGCTATCTGTTTCAGGACTATGCACTTTTTCCTACAATGACCGTGATGGAAAATATATGCATAGCAATGGGACATCGCGATGAAAAAAAGGTGAAGGTCTGGCTGAAGCGGTATGGGCTTGATGGCATGGCAGACACATATCCGGATCATCTCTCGGGAGGCCAGAGGCAGCGCGTGGCAATGCTTCGCATGCTTGCGGCTAAACCGGAGTGTATACTGCTCGATGAGCCTTTTTCGGCACTGGATGAGCATGTGAAAAGAAGTATGGAATCAGAGCTTATGGAGATGCTTTCCGATTTTCACAATCCTGTTATCTTTGTGTCACACAATCGCGATGAGGTGTATCGTCTGGCAGAGCGTATCGGAAGTATTGAGAGCGGCATGCTGAGTGCAGTCCGCGACAAAAAAGATTTCTTCATGCGGCCTATGTCTGTGGAGCAGGCACTGCTTGTGGGCTGCAACAATATATCACAGGTGAAATGGCAGGATAAGCATCATGTTCTTGCCGTGGAATGGGATAGCGTATTTGAGGTCACTGATGAGCAGATTGAACAGCTTGCGATGGATACGGACAACATATCACACATAGGTGTTTTCCCTCAGGATATAATAATATCTGCAAGTAAAGCAAAATCGGTACTTGCATATAACAATAAAAATATAATCAGGATTAAAGATTATAAAATAGTTGAAGAACTAAAAACATGGGAAGTATCGTGTGAATTAAATAATGATTCAACAATTTATGCAAATCTTCCAAAGCATACAGAAGCAAATATGCTTAGCAAAAATATAAATGATGAGCTTTATATAAAGAAATTTTATCTGCTTGGATGAGAAGTAAATGAGGACATACTATGATTTACCTGGACAACGCTGCCACAACAATTAAAAAGCCGGATGCGGTATATGATGCTGTGCTTGATGCAATGAAGCACTGCGGCAATTCAGGTCGGGGAATGTCGGATGCATCGCTTGATGCGTCAAGGAAAATATATGAGGCCAGAATGTGCCTTACAGAATTTTTCGGCGGGGAGGATGCGGATAGACTTGTTTTTACGGCAAATTCCACTGAGTCGCTCAACATTGCAATCCACGGACTGCTTGAGCCGGGGGAGCATGTGATTACGACACAGCTCGAGCACAATTCGGTGCTCAGACCTCTTTATATGCAAAGGGAGAGGGGAGTGTGCGTGGATATTGTGCCATGCAGTGATGAAGGAATAAAAAGAGGGATAATTTCCCCGCGGGATATAGAGGCTGCAATTTGTCCGGAAACAAAAGCCATCGTCTGCACACATGCTTCAAATCTCACAGGCAACGTGGTGGATATTAAGTCGATAGGGCAAATCGCACGAAAGCATGACCTTTTATTTATAGTTGACGCATCGCAGACAGCCGGTGTGCTTCCGATAAATGTAAAAGACATGAATATTGATGTGCTCTGCTTCACAGGGCACAAGGGGCTGATGGGTCCACAGGGGACCGGAGGACTTTATGTGGGAGAGAGAGCAGATATAAAGCCGTTTAAGAGCGGTGGTACCGGCGTACTCAGCTTTCTTGAGAACCAGCCTATGGAGCTTCCGACAAGACTTGAGGCCGGTACCTTAAATGGCCCGGGAATTGCAGGGCTTTTGGCAGGAATAAAGGCGATTGAAGAAATTGGTGTGGATAACATATATGCTAAAGAGTATATGTTGATGAAGGCTTTTCTAAAGAAAATAAAGATAATCCCGGGAATCAGGATATATGGGGATTTCGACATGCTGCCCGATAATGGAGCACATTGTGCGATTGTTTCAGTAAATATAGCTGATATGGATTCTGCTGAGGTGTCGGATATACTTATGAATGAGTATGGCATTGCAACAAGAAGCGGCATACACTGCGCACCACTGATGCATAAATTCTTTGGAACACAAAATCAGGGTATGGTGAGATTCTCATTTTCATATTATAATACAAATGATGAGATAAATGAGGCCACTGAAGCGCTTATGCAGATTGCGGCATTGAGATAAACAGTATTAAACAATGGAAAGGAGCAAACATGCCACAGGAAATAGTGTTTTGCAAAGGCGGTGGCTGTACTGCAAAGCTTGGTCCGGATTTGTTAAGTCATGTTTTAGCAAAGTTGCCAAAGGGCGAAAAAGACAGCAATCTGCTCGTCGGATATGATAGCAGCGATGATGCGGCAGTGTACAGAATTTTAGATGACACGGCGATAGTCCAGACGCTTGATTTTTTTCCACCGATGGTTGATGATCCATATACGTTTGGACAGATAGCGGCCGCAAATGCGCTCAGTGATATCTATGCGATGGGCGGCACAGTTAAGAGTGCGTTGAACATCGTTTGTTTCCCTGAGAAAATGGATTTGAATATACTCGGTAAAATAATGCAGGGAGGCGCTGACAAGGTGATAGAGGCAGGCGGTACACTTGCAGGTGGTCATTCCATAGCAGACAGCGATGTGAAATACGGACTTTCTGTCATGGGCACAGTTCATCCCAAACACATCTACAGCAACAATACAGGGCAGCCGTCAGATGTGCTTATACTGACCAAGAAGCTCGGAGTTGGGCTTGTGTGCAACGCAAACCGTGTCGGGGAAGCTCCGTTAGGTGCAATTGAGGATGCGGTAAGCTCCATGACCACACTAAACCGCGCGGCATCAGAGATCAGTCACAGCTTCGAAATACATGCATGCACAGATGTCACGGGCTTTAGTTTTTTAGGACATCTGAGCGAGATGTTAAATGATGATATAACAGCACTTATCGACTCGATTTCCATCCCGGTAATTACCGGAGCACTGCGATGCGCAGATGAGTTTTTCCTCACGGCAGCGGCGCAGCGCAACAGAAACCATGTAGGTGACAAGGTGCGTTTTGCAAAAAATATACCTTTCTCAATGGAGGAGGTGCTCTTCGATCCGCAGACCTCAGGAGGACTGCTGTTTGCAGTAAAAGCCTTTGAGGCAGATACCTTTTTGCATGAGCTTAAAGCCGCAGGGCTTCCGGCTGCAAAGGTGGGACGATTTGTTAAGCGCTGCGATGTGCCGATATATGTGAACTGATTTTAAGTTATCATAGCTTATGTAAATATGCTGACAGGCTGCATGCCCTGCATTTTGAGGGTTGACAAGTTAAATAACATAGGGAGGATTATAAATATGATTACAGTAAATGCAATCGGGGATACATGTCCAATCCCAGTAGTAAAGACAAAGAAGGCAATTGAGGCTCTCACACAGCCGGACACAGTGGAGACACTTGTGGACAATGAAATTGCAGTAGAAAATTTAAAAAAGATGGCTGCACAGAAGGGCTATAGCTGCGACAGCAATAAGCTCGACGACGGAAGCTACAGTGTAAAGCTGACAATTGAGACTCTTAACACAGGAGCGTTTTCGGATACAGACGAAGCTTCACAGTACACATGCAGGCCGGCTACAGATAACAGAGTCGTTGTAATCCGCTCTTCATATATGGGAGAGGGCAGCGAGGAGCTGGGCAGTGTACTCATAAAGGGCTTCATCTATGCACTTTCGCAGCAGGACAATCCGCCTGAAACCATGCTTTTCTACAATGGAGGAGCAAAGCTGACCTGCGATGGCTCAGAGTGCCTTGAGGATTTAAAGGAGCTTAAGAGCCGCGGGGTGAAAATTCTTACCTGCGGAACATGCCTGAACTACTATGAGCTGTCAGATAAGCTTGCAGTCGGAGAGGTGACGAACATGTATGATATCGCCGAGAAAATGGCTGCAGCCTCTCTTATTGTGAGTCCTTAGTGTTATATTAAGTGTGATGTGATGGATAATAATTTGGTAAGAGAAAAGAAAAAGCGGCTAATCATTACCTTCGAGACTACCACAGCGCCGTTAAAGCTGGATATCAAGAGCAAGGCATGTGGTATTCCGGGGCGCACGATTCCTCTTCCGTCTGCTATATCGGCGGGCTGTGGTCTGGCATGGCGTGCAGAGCTTTCAGACAGGGAGAGCCTCATAGCCTTTATGAAGGAGCAGGACATTAGGTGGGAAGCCATGTATGAGCTTGAAATGTATTGATATAGGAGAAAAATATGTTTTATTACAATCAGTATGTGAGGGCGCAAAGCCTTGATGAAGCCTATGAGCTTTATCAGAAAAAACCGAATTTTGTGCTGGGCGGCATGCTCTGGCTCAAAATGAAAAATAAGACACTTGGCACGGCAATTGATTTGTGCGATCTCGGACTTGACCGGATTGATGAGGATGAAAACGAGTTTAGAATCGGTGCATATGCAACCCTCAGGCAGATAGAGACACATGAAACCCTGAATGCATATACACACGGTGCAATCGCAGAGTCGGTCAGACATATCGTCGGAGTGCAGTTTAGAAATGTGGCGACTGTCGGAGGAAGCATCTGGGGCAGATTTGGATTTTCAGATGTCATGACGATTTTCAGGGCGCTGGGAGCAAAGGTGCAGCTTCACAAGGCAGGAATTATGGATTTGGACGAGTTTGCGGCACTTCCAAGAACCACGCGCGATGTGCTCGTATCAGTAATAGTGCCGAAAAATGCAAAGGGCGTAGTATACTTAAGCCAGAGAAACCAGTCAACAGACTTTCCTGTGCTCACATGTGCAGTGGCAAATAGAAACGGCAGGTATGTGGCGGTCATCGGAGCATCACCATATATGGCAGAGCCTGTGTGGGATAAGGACGGCATACTCGATGGTATAGTAGATGCAAAGACGCACGGTAATGTAGCTTTGACGGAGAACTCCGAGAACAATGCAAAAATAGATAAATTTGCAGAATATGTTGCAGAGCATATCCGTTTTGGAAGCAATATCAGAGCAGGAGCCGAGTACAGAGAGATGATCTGCCGGGTGCTTACACGCCGCGCTGCCACACAGTCGCTTGACATCTGCGATGATATTAAGCACGAGCATTAAGTAGGAAGGAATTCATGTATATGGATGTTAAAATAAAATTAAATGGAAAGTTAATAATCGACTCGGTTGACCAGGATATGGTGCTTTTGGACTTCTGCCGCAAGCACAACTGCTTTTCAGTGAAGAGGGGCTGTGAGTCAGGCAACTGCGGTCTTTGTACAGTGCTTCTGGATGGAAAGCCTGTGCTGTCATGCAGCATGCCGATAGGCAGGGCAGACGGCAGAGCCGTGGATACCCTTGAGGGACTTGAGGAGGAAGCTAAGCAGTTTACAGGATTTTTTGCTGCACAGGGAGCGGATCAGTGCGGCTTCTGTAATCCAGGTTATATTGTAAATATTGTGGCACTTTTAAGAGAAAATCCTGACCCGACTGATGAGGAAGTTCTTGAGTATCTTTCAGGAAATCTGTGTCGTTGTACAGGATATCAGAGTCAGCTCCGCTCAATCAGAAATTTCTTAAACAGTAAGAAGGAGGGCGCACCTCTTAATCTCGAGGCAGGCGTCTACGGAGAGGATATCGGAAAGGAGTGGCAGGATGAGCACAAATCAAACTAATGTAAACAGCTTCAACCGCGCGAGAAGGGATTATCACGCAGTTGGAAAATGTATACCGAAGAAGGATTCGAGCCAGCTTTTACTCGGAAAGCCGGTATTTACTGATGATATCACACCGCGTGATGCGCTTGTCATAAAGCTTCTTAGAAGCCCATATGCAAATGCAATTGTCGAGGATGTAAAGACAGATATTGCTCTTAAGGTACCGGGCATGGTCGCAGTATACACCTGGGAGGATGTTCCGAAAAAGCGTTTTTCTATCGCAGGCCAGACCTTTCCGGAGCCGTCACCGTACGACAGACTAATCCTTGACCGTCATGTTAGAAGTGTAGGTGACGCTGTCGCTATTGTGGTAGGTGAATCGGAAAAGGCTGTAGACAAGGCTCTTAACATGATAAAAGTAAAGTACACGATTCTTGAGCCGGTGCTTGACTTCAGAAAGTCGCTGGACAACAAGGTGCTTGTGCATCCTGAGGATGACTGGTCATCCAGCATAAATACAGGCGATGTAAAGCGCAATCTCATTCATCATGAGGAGGATGAGCATGGAAATGTAGAGAAAATTCTGTCGGAGTGCGATGAGATTATTGAGCACACCTATCGCATAAAGGCAGCGCAGCAGGCATATATGGAGACCTGCAGAGCATACTGTGAGATAGACAGATACGGCAGGCTTCACTGCATCAGCTCGACACAGATTGTTTTCCACCTGCGCCGAATACTGTCCAATGCACTCGATATTCCTAAGTCCATGGTGCGTGCTGAAAAGCCGCGTATCGGAGGAGGCTTTGGTGCCAAGCAGACAGCGGTCTGTGAGGTATATCCGGCATTTGTTACCTGGAAGACAAAGCGTCCGAGCAAGATAATCTACAGCAGAAAAGAGTGCCAGACTATCGCGTCACCGCGTCATGAGATGGAGGTCACCGTGCGTCTTGGAGCAATGAGGGATGGTCATATAAGGGCGATAGATCTTTATACGCTGTCAAATGGTGGAGCATACGGAGAGCATAGCACTACAACAGTAGGACTCTCAGGTCATAAATCGCTCCCTCTTTATACAGGAGGCTGCGAGGCAACCAGATTTTCGTGCGATGTTGTGTACACAAACGTGCAGGCGGCAGGAGCATATAGAGGCTATGGAGCTACACAGGGTATCTTTGCACTTGAATCAACTGTCAATGAGCTCGCTGAAAAGCTGCATATAGACCCGGTTGAGCTTCGTTTGAAAAATATCGTCCGTGAGGGCATGTTTATGCCGGCATATTTTGGCGAGACAGCCAATGCATGTGCACTCGACAGATGCATAATGCACTGTGCGGATAATTTCCATTGGGCAGACAAGTATCCTGTCCGCGATATGGGAAATGGCAAGGTTCGTGCGGCAGGCATGGCACTTGCAATGCAGGGCTCCTGCATATCAAATGTAGATGTCGGATCGTGTACCTTAAAGCTTTCAGACTGTGGCACCTACAATATGATGATAGGCGCGGCAGACATGGGAACAGGCTGTGATACCATACTTGCGCAGATGGCGGCTGAGGTACTCGACTGCGAGCCGGATGATATAACCGTGTTTGGAGCGGATACGGATGCTTCTCCTTATGATTCAGGTTCATATGCCTCATCAACCACCTACATTACAGGAATGGCCACACAGAATGCAGCACTTGAGCTTCGTGAAAACATAAAGAAAATCGGTGCACAGATGCTGGGCCATGCTGCATCAGAGGTGGATTTTGACGGCAAAGAGGTGTATATCATAAATCCGGACGGTGCAGACAATGGGGAGGTTTGCGTAAGTCTTTCCGATATAGCAACAAAATCACAGGTCAACAACACGATACCTGTAGATGTCACAGCGACATATTCATCACCTGTTTCACCTCCTCCATACATGGTAGGAATGGTCGAGATAGAGCTTGATAAGGAGACAGGAGCAGTTAAAATACTTGATTATCAGGCTGTTGTGGACTGCGGAATTCCGGTCAATCCAAACCTCGCGCGTGTACAGACCGAGGGCGGCATAGGTCAGGGAATAGGCATGGCGCTTTATGAGAATGTCACCTACAATGCCGGTGGAAAAATCGCAGAAAATGACCTCATGCAGTACAAGATACCGACACGACAGGATGTGGGCAATATCAATGTCGAATTTGAGACAAGCTATGAGCCGTCAGGCCCATTCGGAGTTAAGTCAATCGGTGAGATAGTTATCAATACACCGGCTCCTGCGCTGGCACATGCCATTTATCGCGCAACAGGCGTATGGCACAGGACAGTTCCGTTTACCCCTGAAAAAATACTTATGGGAATGGTAGACCCAAACTGGCACGAAAAGGACCTTAGAGTGAAATGATTCATATCATATACATGGCGGCTGGAAACAGCCGCCGTTTTGGAAGTAACAAACTGTTTTATGAGCTGGATGGAAAACCTATGTACAGGCATTTGCTTGATCGCTTTGCGGAAATTAAAAATAGATATAATAAATCAAAATCAGACAGCCAGACCATAGATATAACAGTTGTCACCCGTTACCGGGAAATATTGGACTACTGCGCATGTATCCCAGATTGCCATGCAGTCATAAGTCCGGACAGCGAAAAAGGCATATCCTACACTATAAAGGCAGGAATTATGGCGGTGCAGGAGCAGAAAAAGCTTAAGAAAAGCAGTGAAGTGACGCATCATACTGCCGAAAAAGAGGAATATTACATGTTTGCAGTAGCTGACCAGCCATATTTAAAAAGTCAAAGCGTGATTAAATTAATAGACAGAGTGCTTAAAAATACAGGGGGTAAGCGATTGGCGTTTTCACTTCGTTGTGGAGATGCTGTAGGCAACCCGTGTGTATTTAATTCATCGCTTATACCACAGCTTTTATCACTGGAGGGTGATAAGGGTGGCAGAAGTGTGGCAAAGAAGCATGACTGTGTATATGTAGATATTGCAGATGAGAGAGAGCTGATGGATATAGATACATATTTAATCCGCTAATTTACTGCCTTTAAGCAGTAAATTGCTACTTTCTCAGTGTAGTGCGGGTCAATAAGACATACATCGAATTGCATGCAAGCATGCATAGATGATGTCCTTTCCCCCTTGAATTATACATATTTCATACAGATTTCCATATACTACCTCCAAAGCATGAATGCAAATGCAAAAGTAACGGAGGACAATAAAGTGAAAATTACAGGATTGACCAGAAGAGTAGACTCACTCGGCAGAATAGTCATACCGAAGGAACTGCGCAGGATGCTCCATATCAAGGAGGGCAGCCCGCTGGAAATATATATGGATGCAGACGAGACGATAGTGCTAAAGAAATATTCGCAGGTGGGAAGCCTCAAAAATATATCACAGGCATATGCACAGAGCCTGTCAAAGGTAACTGGTGCCACGGTATGTGTGGCAGACAGGGATGAGATAATAGCGGCAGCCGTTATACTTTGTGCTTACGCTGAACAAGGCGATAAGCTTGAGATTGTCGAAAAGCTGGTGAGTGCAGCAGCAGAATTTCCGGCCAGACAGCTTGGCTAGAGACAGCGAAAAGCACTGTAAAAAACTATTTACTTGACTACAACAGTAATAAAGAGTCTCTTTCTCTTAATGTTTACTTTTCTTCTACAGAAAGCTGAGTGACTTTCGTCTCCAGATTTTTACAGAAAAGAAGCAAAAGACCATTTATATAAGTCTCATTTGCCAAGCGTTGAAATGGGAATGCCGGTAGCATCAGATAATTCCTTTTATATATATGATAAATGATTTTAGTAATGCGTGCTTGAATGTGTTATTGTTTGTTCCTTTTGGCTTCTTTTTGCCAGTGTTATGGAAAGAATTCAGGAATGCAAAAAAAGTATTTATAGCAGGATTTGCAATGACATCATTTATCGAAATAGCTCAAATTTTCACAGGACGAGCGACAGATATAGATGACATTATTACAAACATTGCAGGTACTTTAGTCGGGTATCTAATTGCATATTGGTTTACAGGTATTTTTACAAGAAAAATAGTGAAAAATTCAAAAAAGAACGACTTTTACATAATATGTGCATCTGTAGTACTTATTATGTTCTTCCTTCAACCATTTATTTCATCTTTGTTATGGGAAATGATTCTGTGACTTCAAATTTCACTCTACGTAGCATAGAAACCGTAAAATTCACCATATTCTACGTTGCGTGGGTGTGATTGGGAATCAAATCATGGGATAATCAAATCAGAGAGGAGGAAAACAGATGGATCAAATTAAAAAACTTTCAGATACTGAAATCGAAGAAATTATCAGGAAGATGGACAGAATGTTTTTAGAAGAAGGCTACGAGAAGACTTACGAATGGGCATTGGGCTTATAAAGGAATATCCGAATTGTAACATGCTTATCTGGCAGGCTGCGGTAATGCTTGATGCAAGAAGAATAACGGATAGTACAATGACATGCAGGAACGACTTGATAAGCTGTATGATGAAATCACCGATATTGAGAATGCCATAGAAGAAGTCGAAACAAGACTTTATAATATCAGGCAGGACAAAATCTCAGAAGATAATGTTTACCAGTTCCTTTTATTCTTTGATAAGCTGTATGATAAATTTACAGATCTGGAAAAGAAGACATTTTTGAAGAGCTTCCTGTCGGATGTGTTTATCTATGAGGAAGAGCAAAAGGATGGCAGAATATTAAAAGGTCTCCGGTTTAAATTTCCGATATATATGAATGGCAGAAATGTATTAGGCGTGGATTGCCCATCTACCCAAGCAGTTCAATCATTTCAATTATGTAAGGAAGCATTCCAACCATTATATAATTACAAAGTGTCCCTTAACGGCTATACAGACTGCGATTCGACCTTTCTCATTGCTTTCCTAAACTGGAAATAAAACAAAATTGCAGTAAAGGTTACGGCTATGAAATCTGCTACCGGCTCTGCAAGGTAAACACCCATGGTTTTGTTTGAAACCATATGTGGCATAATATAAATTAATGGTAACAGCAGAATAAATTTTCTTGTAACTGCCACAATGATAGAACTTGTCGCATTGCCAAGAGCTGTAAAGGTCATCTGGCATGCAATCTGAATACCAAATAAAAACATGACTGCCATATAGACACGCAGAACTTTTGATGCGAACTCGATCATCGCTGTCTCCGGAGTAAAAATGCTCACAAAGAATTGTGGCATAAGCATTACTGCCAGCCAAAGTGTGACAGAATAAATCAGGTTTACTGTTAATAAAACACGAAAAGTCTTTTTTACACGTTCCGTATTGTTTGCTCCATAATTATAGCTTGTAATTGGCTGCGCTCCCTGTGCAATTCCCTGTAAAGGAAGCATTGCAAACTGCATGACACTGGTAAGAATCGTCATTGCACCTACCGCAATATCTCCGCCATATTTCAGTAAAGAAGAATTAAAGCATACAGATATAACGCTTTCGCTCGCCTGCATAATAAATGCTGCGGTTCCAAGTGCTATGCATGGGAACACAACTTTTGGCTTAATATTCAGATTCTTACGTTTCAGTCTAAGTATTGATTTCTTACTGCACAAAAATGCCACAACGACGATACATGAAACTGCCTGCGAAATAACAGTTGCCAAAGCAGCACCACGAACACCCATATTTAATCCAAAAATCATAATCGGATCAAGCACAATGTTTAGAATTGCTCCGATAGCAACGGATACCATGGATATCTTTGTAAACCCTTCAGCAGTTACAAATGCATTCATGCCCAAGGTCAACTGCACAAATAACGTTCCAAAAGCATAAATATTCAAATATGAAGCAGCATACGAAATGGTGTTCTCACTGGCTCCAAAAGCTAACAGCAAATTTTCTCCAAACAGTAAAAGTACCACTGTCAGAACGATTGAAACAATTACCTGTAAAAGAAAACATCCACCAAGCGTTTGCTCTGCACTGTCCATATCGCCTTTTCCCATCGAAATAGAAGCACGTGGCGCACCTCCTGAACTTACAAGTCCTGCAAATGCCGACACAATCATAATAATAGGCATGGTCACACCGACACCCGTCAGAGCAAGACTGCCTGCATCCGGTATATGACCGATAAAGATCCTATCAACAATGTTATACAACATATTGATCAACTGTGCTATTACCGTAGGAATTGCCAACTTAAAAAGCAGTTTTCCAACGGGCTGCGTACCTAAAAAATCCTTGTTCTTTTCCACTGTAAATCTCTCCTAACTGTTCGTATATTCTTTGATATTTCTGTTTACCTGCTCTGTAAACTGTTGCAGCTTTTCCATTTCTTCCTTTGAAAATCCCGCAAATACTATTTCACAAAATTTGTTCTGTGCCGCACGCCCGACTGCAATTATGTCCCTTGCTTTATCCGACACACTTAAGTGAATGGTTCTGTGATTTCCTCCCTTATGTTCCCCTAAAATCAATCCTCGTTCCTGCAAGGAACGAATGGAAATAGATACATGGGACTTTGCAAGATGACGATATCTAACAATTTGAGTAGCTGTATTATACTGGGGATTATTTGCTAAAAACATAAGAACTGTAAACTCCATATAGGTCAATTTGTATTTTTCATAGACTGGAGATATCATATTTTTATACACTTCTTCGACATCAACACAATGTGCAAAATAATTTATCACAAATACACCTTCTTTCATTTTGAACTGTTCGTTTTTGAACTTTAATAATATACTCCGCTTTCATTTTTTTGTCAAGTAAAATCATTTCTCTGTAATAAAAGAACTGGACTTCACAACATTTCTGCATGTAGAATCCAGCTCTTTTTCCCGTCCGCAGAAATGACGGCTAACACCATGACGAGAAATCGAAAGCTTTGTGTGGAAGCCGGAATGGATATCATTGTCTTTTTTGTATAAAGTGAACATATATAAAACGAGTTCCTTTTTATCCTAGATGTCCCCAAAAAACAATATTACAATTAAGAAAAACAAGGAGGTGGCAACATGAAAGTATTATCAACGAGTCATTTGGGATTTATAGTAAAAGATTTAAACACAATAATTAATTTTTATCATGGGATACTGGGTTTGAAGCTGTTAAGTGGTCCGAGTGAGGAATTTCATGATGTTAATGAAGGTAAGGCAATGGGGATTGTTGGAGATAATGTAACACATTGCCATAGAGAAGCCTTCATGGAAACACCGGATGGAGTCATGCTTGAGTTCATAGAGATTACGGATCCTGTTCCGACACCGATTCCGCCAACTGCAGCATGTGCAGGTAAACTACATTTGTGCTTATACGTGGATAGTATTCAAGAATGGGTCCAGGAGTTGGATAAACATGGGGTTAAACCATTTATGGAACCACAGGAAGCATTGCTAGGTGATGGGGTGACGTGTTATTGGGTTTATTTTATGGATCCTGAAGGGATGTTATTTGAGTTGCAGGAAAAGAAGTTAAATATATAGATTGGAGGAAACAGTGATGGGAATTATGGATATTGATTTAACGGGGCAGACGGCGGTTGTCTTTGGCGCAGGAAAAGGAATTGGAGAAACTGTTTCCAAGCAGCTTGCGCAAGCAGGTGCAATTGTGTATCTTGCAAGCCGGACAGAGGCTAATTGCGTTAGAGTAATGACTGAAATAGTGGATGCGGGTAATAAGGCGGTAGCGATTTCGTGCGATGTGAGTGATATTAATCAAGTGGATGCAGTATTAGCACAGGCAGAAAAGGAAACGGGAAAATTGGACATTGTAATTAATAATGCAGGTATTGATTGTGTGACACCATTTGTAGACTGCTCGCAGGAAGAAATGATGCGTGTTATTATGACAAATCAAGTTGGCGTTAATAACGGATTACAGTGTGCACTACGGAGAATGAAAAAATATAATCATGGAAAGATTGTTACAACGACATCCTTTGCGGGGAGACGTGATTTGCCACATGGATTAGGTTTTGGACATTATGGTATGACCAAAGCGGCGGTGAATTATATTACACAGTCGGCAGCGTTTGCGGGTGCAGATTATAACATTAATGTGAATGCAGTTGGACCGGGAATTGTGTTGACAAAAATGTGGGAGGATATTTTAGATACGGCGGAGAAAGAAGGAAAAAATAGGAAAGAAGTATGGAATGAATATATAAAGACATATATTCCACTTGCAAGAGGGGCACAGACCCATGAAGATATTGGATACATGATGGTATTCTTATGTTCAAAGTATGCAGACCATATAACAGGACAGATTATTTATGTGGATGGGGGAGCAACAACAGCTTAAGAGACTTGACAAGAAAAGAAATTTTAGTATAATACTAAAAAAGGCAAAGAAGTTTTTTACTTCTTTGCCTTTTTGCTTTTTTGGAGGAAAGAAGGTGCTATTATGTCTAGTATTAAAAGGCTTTGTATGCTGGAAACAAATGAATTTTTATCATATCAACCGTATTTAGAGTTGAATAATAATTATCAATCTTATGTACCAATTGAACATAACATTATAAGGGATATTGTATGGGAGGTTTACGAGGTTGATGATTTTGATTTGGGAAAAACAGTTGCTTTACCAGATGTATGTGCAGATATTATGACTTTCTATACGGATGATAATGCATATAGTTTTTTTATGGGAGGTTCTATATCGCTTCAACAAATGAACGAATTGGATTTTATGAAAGATGTAAAGAGTATATTTGGAGTGAGACTGCGAACAGGGATGCTTGGAAATCTATTTCGTTGTGATGTGAAGGACATTAATAATTCAAGAATTGCCATGAGTGATGCGTTATGGAATGGTAGAGAGTATGAAAAACGAATGGCAGAAGCAGATCAGTTTATGCAGCGGTGGGAGATAATGTCGTCATATCTTGAACAACGAGTTGCGCATAATTATAAAACCAATAATATTGTAAATTTTGTTGTAAGGGAAATAATAAATAGTCAGGGATGCATAGCAATTAAAGAATTAGAGGATAAAACAGGGTATACAGGTAGATATTTAAGAAAAATGGTAAAGGATTTGTTGGGTATATCCATAAAACAGTTTTGTGAAGTGATAAAATTTCAGTGGATGTGTAATTATTATAAATTAAGACAGGGTGATGTTACATTGTCTGATTTGGCATTGCAATCAGGATATTATGATCAATCGCACATGAATTTATCATGTAAAAAATTAACGGGTGAATTGCCCAAAAAAATAATAAATATGTATTCATAAAGAAGGTGAGTGAACTTCCTAGAAATGAATCTAGGAAGTTTTTTGTTCCGTTTTTTCCTAATTTGTATTCCTTTTTATCCTAGAGAATATGCGTTTGCTTTGATAATATAAAGCCATGTTAAAAACATTGTATCTTTTCAATAGGTTAACAGGAATTAGTACAGGTCAGGAGGATGAGATTATGTTAAAAAAAGACAAAAGTGAAGCTTTAACAAAAGAGTATAACAAGTATTATCCAGGCGGACATTCCAATCTTCGTATTCCGATGGATGTTACAGAGCACAGATTATTTATTGCGAAGTCAGACGGAACACATTTGACAGATGTGGATGGCAATGAATATATAGAGTACAATGGTTCAATGGGACCCAATATTTTAGGTCATAAGAATCCAAATTTTGTTAAAAAGGTTGTAGAGTATATTGAAAATAATGGTACGGCGATTGGTTCAAATCTGTTGTTTTCGCCAATGGATGTGGAAGTTGCAAAGAGACTTTCTGAGTTGATTCCGTGCGTTGAAGAACTCAAGTTTACTGTTACAGGATCGGAAGCGGTTCAGGCAGCATTTAGAATTATGAGAGCTTATACTGGAAAGAATGTAATCGTTAGGTTTCAGGGTAATTATGCTGGATGGGGTGATAATGTTCTAGGCGGACGGATTAATTCGGATGTAAATGCGGAAATTCCATTTACGGACTTCTCTACACATGGAGGACCGGAAGAAGATCCTTATTATACAGAAGGTCGATCACCTTTGGCGTGCAAAGAAACTATTATGATTCCTTGGAATAATTTTGAGGTTCTTGAGGAAACATTTGATAAGTATCATGATATTATTGCGGGAATTCACTTTGAGGGTATTGTGTGGAATCATGAAGGTCTATATCCAAAACCGGGATTTGTTGAGAAAATTAGGGAATTATGTACGAAGTATAATATTGTAATGTGCATGGATGAGGTCATTACTGGATTTAGAGTAAATATTGGAGGAGCACAGACTGTTCTCGGAGTTACACCTGATCTTTGTACAATGGGTAAGGCAATATCAAATGGTATTCCGGTATCGTGTGTGGGTGGTAAGAAGGAGATCATGGATTGTATCAGGGGAAATAAAGTGCTTGTTCCGGGTACGTATCCTGGATATGGACTTGGCATGGCTGCGGTTCTGGCAACCCTTGACGAGTTGACAAAAGATGATTGTGCAGTTTATAAACAGGTATTCAAAGTACAGGAAAAGATTATGGATGGCCTTGTGGAAATCTCTAGAAAGTATGATATACCACTTACAATTACGGAAGCAAATGGAGTTTTTGATACATTATTTGGCATTCCGGGTGGCAGACGGAGATTATATACAGATGGAGAACTGGTGGGATTTGATAAAAACATCGTTAATAATTTCCAGAGGTATATGCAGGAGAATGGTGTGTTCCTAATGTTTGGTGGAAGATGGTACGTGAACGCATCTCATACAATGGAAGATGCCGAGAAGACGCTTGCTGCTGCGGATAAAGCCATGAAGGCATTAAAAGAAAATAATTACAACTATATAGCGAAATAAATATTATGTGAATCGAAGAGGATTGCATCTACAAAGGGGTAGAGCAGTCCTCTTATTGATTATGATAGGGAAGGAGATGATAGTATGTCGTTAGGATTAGTAAGTGTATTGTTAATCTTATTTGTTGTGATAGGGGCAATTGCTACAAAGAGAGTAGAAATATGTTTGTTTTTGGCATGCTTGATAGGAGCAATTGTTCTATATGGTACACATGCATTGTCAGAGTTAGGTGGTATTTTTGTAGAGGCACTGGAAAATAATGCATGGGTTATGTTGATAGTGTTATTACTTGGTGGGTTTATAGCATTATTGCAGTCCTCTAATGGGCATCTGGGATTTTCTAAAATAGTTGATAAAATTTGCGATACAGAACGAAAAACATTACTTATGACATTTTTAATGGGTGTTGTTATTTTTATTGAAGAACTTCTTAATGCAATGACAATTGGAGCTTGTATGAAGACACATTACGATAAAAAGAAGATACCAAGAGAGACATTGGCCTATCTTTTAGACGCAACAGGTGGTCCTATTTGTGTGATGATTCCGATATCTGGCTGGGGTGTTTGCCTTATGAGTATGTTTGTACAGGAAGATGCATTCTTGTCTCTTGGTAGTAATCATATCAAATCTTATTTAAGTGCAGCACCTTTTTGTTTTTATCCCATTGCTACATTGATTATTGTATTTCTTTTCTGTATGGGAATTATGCCCAAACTTGGAGGAATGAAGAAAGCATATAAACGTGTGGAAGATACCGGAATGGTGTATAGTGAGAAAAGCAAAAAATATAATCAGACGATTTCAGAGAACGTAGTAGATGGTAAAATCATTGACTTTATAATTCCGGTAGGAGTCTTGATTGCATTAACGGTTATTACGGGAGATTTAATTACGGCTGTAATAGGAGCGATAGTTGTTTGTGCAATTATGTATATTCCTAGAAAAATTATTTCGTCAGAAGATTTATTTCCGATACTCTTGAGAGGTTTTTCGGATATGTTAGTTGTTGATATTGTACTTTTATTAACGTTTGTGCTCCAAATTATAACGGGAAAAATGGGAATGACAGACTATATTATCGAAAAAGTTCAGCCATATATGATTGGTTCCTTGTTTCCGGTGATGATTTTTGTGTTGGTTGCCGTATTGTGTTTTTGCACAGCCTCGCTTGTTGGCGTGTGTGCCTTGGTTGCACCGATTGCATTTCCACTAGGTGCTATCTTAGGTGTAAATACATTGCTTGTCATGGCTGCAATTATGTCAGGTGCAGGATTTGGCTCTCATGCTTGTTTCTATTCTGATGCAACGCTTGTGTCGTCGCGAATAGCGGGAATCGATAATTTGGAACATGCGACTAGTCAGTTGCCGTATGTCATTATAGCAGCAGCAATTAGTTTAGTTGCGTTTATAGTTGCCGGTATCGTTATATAATTAAATTTACTATGAATTGTGATAGAAATAGTGTGTAGTAGAAAAGAGGAATGAGTATGAATAAAAAAAAATACGTTGTTACGATTGCTAGACAATTTGGAAGTATGGGAAGACCGATTGCTATGAAATTGTCGGAGATATTAGGGATTGAATTCTATGATAGAGACATTGTGGATCAAGCGGCTGAAAAATTGAATTTGCCTGTATCTATTGTAGATGAAAATGAAGAAACAGCAAAGGAACTTAAGAACAATTATTCAAGAATGCAATTTCCACTCGGCCGTCAAAAATCCACAGAAGTACAGGATAAAATCTTTGAGACCCAGAAGAATATCATTAATTTCATGGCGGAAAAAGAAAGTTGCATTATTGTTGGACGGTGTGGTGATTTTATACTTTCGGAAATGGAAAATACGATGCATATTTATATTTATGCACCTTATAACATTCGGTTACAGCATTGTACTGATGAATTAGGGCTTTCGGTTGACGAAGGAAAACGAATGATTAAAAAGGTTGACGAAGCAAGAGAAGCTTATCATTTGCAATATGCGGGGTTTAAGCCAGATGATTACAACCACAAGGATTTAATGATAAACTCCAGTCTGCTGGGAGTAGATGGTACAGCAGAATATTTAGCCACATTAATTAAAAAGAAATTTTGTTTATGATGAAAAAAGATTTTGAAAGCATCCTGTATACTTTAAAGAGTAAAAGGAATTGACCAAAAAGATGAGCTTCAATCGATGACGAGAAAGTTAACAGACAGAAACAATTTGACCGGTTCTGTTATTACTTAGGTGGCGTAAAACAGCTTCTGGACGAAAAGGCTGCGTAGGCAGCCGGCATCTTGCAGATAATATGCTGTAGGATGTATACATATATCAGGAGACTTCATTCATGGCGAGTGGAGTCTCTTTTATTTTGCATTGTATAATAGAAAAAGTATTAGTTGAACAGAGGTTGGAATGATGATAAGATTTAGTTGGGACAATAGTGAACACATGTGTTCACATTTTATAACTAAGAAGTAATGGAATGGAGAGGTGCTTATGGCAGATAAAATTGGAACCGATGAATATGGGGAAATACTTATATATCAGACGGATGATGGGCAGACAAATATAGAAGTTAAAATAGAAGATGATACAGTGTGGCTGACACAATAGCAGCTTACTGAATTATATCAATGCAGTAAATCAAATATAAGTGAACATATAAAGCATATATTCGAAGAAGGGGAATTGGATAAGGATTCAGTTGTTCGGAAATTCCGAACAACTGCAGATGATGGAAAAACATATAATGTTACTTATTACAATTTAGATATGATTATATCTCTTGGATACCGAATTAAATCAGTGAATAGAAAACTTTTAACTGGAGCTGGTTCTGTAAGTCATAAACAGGCGTTGGAGAAAGCAAAGTCAGAATACAGAAAATATCAGGAGATTACTTTGACGCCAGTCGAAAAAGCATATCTTGAAAGCATTAAAGAGGTTTCCAAGGAAGTAAAAAGGAGATAACATCTGATGAAAAAACAGCAGAAATGTTACATATACACAAGAGCTTCTACTTCCATGCAGGTAGAAGGCTACAGCCTTGATGCACAGAAGGACAAGCTTAGAAAATACGCAGATTATCAGGAAATGTCTATCGTAGGGGAATATTCTGATGAGGGTAAATCTGGCAAAAGTGTGGAAGGCAGACCACAGTTTAAGCAGATGCTTGCGGATGTAGAAAGTGGCAAAGACAATGTTGATTATGTGCTGGTATTTAAGCTGTCACGACTTGGAAGAAATGCTGCAGATGTTTTATCGTCATTGCAGAAAATGCAGGATTATGGAGTTAATCTTATCTGTGTAGAGGATGGGATTGACAGCTCTAAGGATGCCGGGAAGCTGATGATATCTGTGTTATCTGCGGTTGCAGAGATAGAACGTGAGAATATCCTTGTCCAGACAATGGAAGGTCGCAGACAGAAAGCGAGAGAAGGCAGATGGAACGGCGGATTTGCGCCATATGGCTATCAGCTGGTAAATGGTGAACTTATCATTGCAGAAGATGAAGCAGAGATTATCCGTATTATATATGATAAATTCGTCAATACAACGATGGGAATGGCTGCGATAGCTGCATTTTTAAATAACAGTGGTTATAAGAAAAAGCTTCGCCAGAATAACACAATTGAAGGTTTTTCTACATCATTCGTCAAGGGTGTGCTGGACAATCCGATATATTGTGGCAAGCTTGCATTTGGCAGAAGAAAAAATGAGAAGATTCCGGGAACAAGGAATGAATATCATATCGTAAAACAAAAGGATTACTTGCTAAGTGATGGAGTCCATGAGGCAATTATATCAGAAGAAATGTGGAACCAGGCACACAGAAAGCGGCAGGAGACAGGTGTTTTACAGGTAAAAACACATAGTCTTGAGCATGAACATATTTTATCAGGGATTATTAAGTGCCCTGTATGTGGAAGCGGTATGTATGGCAATGTGAATCGTAAGAAGCATCCGGACGGAGGCTATTACAAGGATTATTTCTATTATGCCTGCAAACACAGGAAGCTTGTGGACGGACACCGCTGTACTTATAAAAGACAGTGGAATGAGGACAGAATCAATGCGGCAGTTGAGGAAATTATCCGTAAATTTGTAAAGAACCCAAAGTTTGAGCAGGAAATCCGTAAGCAGATAGGAAGCAGCATTGATACTTCGGAGCTTGACAAGGAATATGATGGATTAAAAGATAGACTGAGCCAGACAACCGGGGCAAAAAACAGGCTTGCTGACCAGATGGATCATTTATCTGTATCCGATAAGAATTATGACAAAAAATATAATGACATGCAAGAACGTTTGGACAAGCTATATGATGAAATCACTGATATTGAGGATGCCATGGAAAAAGTCGAAACAAGACTATATAATATCAGGCAGGACAAAATCTCAGAAGATAATGTTTACCAGTTCCTTTTATTCTTTGATAAGCTGTATGATAAATTTACAGATCTGGAAAAGAAGACATTTTTGAAGAGCTTCCTGTCGGATGTGTTTATCTATGAGGAAGAGCAAAAGGATGGCAGAATATTAAAAGGTCTCCGGTTTAAATTTCCGATATATATGAATGGCAGAAATGTATTGGGTGTGGATCGGGACAACGAAAGTACAGATGAGACTGTGGTAGCACTATACCATCAAAGGCCGACTGTAGGATCCCAAAACAATCCAATATCCGGCGGGCAATAGGTGAACACGAAAAATGCAACCGTAAGCAACAGCAGGACAGCGGCTACGGCTTTCGTCGACAGAAGAGAAGACTTGTGATACCGTTTGTTTTCGACAAACAATGACAGAAGAACCTCTGCAAAATACAAAGCGATATTTAAAGCATCGTAGTTTCGGCCAAGCACACCCTGCAGCGTATAAAATCCGACCACAATCCCGCCCATTCCGGCGAGGATACCGAGAACTCTTGCCGGGAGAAACTGTTCCGGAAGCATATTGCCGCGGAGCAGCACTTCGAGGATGGTCAGAAGCAGAAACGGGAAAAACAAAAGTTTTAAATGCTCCCAGGTGGACTCATTTACAGCTGAGAATAACCCGACGACAGCGTTATCTCCGGACCATTCATAGGTGAAATGGAGAAGAACACCCAGTACAGAAATAAAAATAAAACGGAACAGATTGGTTTTTAAAGACATAGATTCCTCACGGTTTTATAATTGTTAGAAACAGTATATGAAATTTGAACAGCTTTATGCAGGCATCAGCCGTTTTTTGTGAAAATATGGAAAATTCTTACGTTTTTCTTAACCCATTTGAAACCGAAAGCATACCATGGTAAAACAGGGGTAGCAAAAAAGAAGCTTGGAACCGATACTACCGGAGCACGGATTGCAGATGGTAAAGTATATTATGCGACCTATCCGGAAGGTGGAACACACATGAATAAGATGAATGTGTATCGCTGTGACCGGAACGGAAAGAATAATAAACTGTTATTCACACAGAATGTTGATGACGAAAATGGCTATATTATTCCGGAAGAATTTACTGCAAAGAAGATAACATTTGCAGTAAGTTCAGAGAAACTGTCCGGTTCCGAAGAAGATCCGGTAATAGAATATGTTTATGACTGCACCACAGAGCAGATCACAAAAGTGGAAAAATAGTTACGGTTCGCAGGGAGACCTGCGAACCGTGACAGAAAATAAATGATCATATTACATAATGATACATAAAGATAAAGTGACAGACACTTCCACCCATCACGAACAGATGGAAAATTTCATGGCTGCCGAAGTATTTGTGAAGTGCGTTAAATACCGGAAGTTTCAGAGCATAGATTACACCACCGATGGTGTAGATGATGCCGCCCGCTAAAAGCCAGCCAAATGCGGCATGCGGGAGATCCGTCCACAGCCGGGCAAATACCGGCAGGCACGTCCAGCCCATGGCAATGTAAATGATGGAAGAAAACCATTTCGGACAGGTGATCCAGAGTCCTTTGACAATGATTCCTGCCACTGCAATTCCCCATACAAGAGCCAGAAGGGTATATCCAATTCTGCCGCCTAAGATGATCATGCAGACAGGGGTATAAGATCCGGCAATCAGAACGAAGATCATCATGTGATCAAGCTTCTGAAAATTCCGGAGTACCTTAGCAGATACATGACAGATACTGTGATAAATGGTGCTTGCTGCGTACAATAAAACCATGCTTGTGGCAAAAATGGTCATGGCAAGCATATAGGTTGTATTTCCATGGGCTTTTATTAAAAGTGGTGAGGCTGCGATCAAAGCCATCAGGCAGCCGATAAAATGTGTGATGGCGCTTCCGGGTTCCCGAATTGTTAATTGCATAGTAAAATCTCCTTTCTTACAATGTATAAATAAAAACTAACTAATGTAGTATTGAAAACTATATCTAACATAAATAAATACTATGATATATTGGTGCGCATGTCAATAATAATTATGCATAAAAAAACGGGAATAAAATGCCGTTTCATTGACACAAGTTCAATGTTTGTGTATTATGCAGTTAGTTAAAACTAACTGCGTGAATAGTATGAAAAGAAAGGATTTCTGATGTATGAATAAAAATAACAGGAAAGAAAAAAAAGACAATTTAAATATTTTGAAGTTTATCGGCCCCGGACTGCTGGTAACAGTCGGGTTTATTGATCCGGGAAACTGGGCATCCAATATTGCAGCCGGATCGGGATATGGATATACCCTGCTCTGGATGGTAACTCTTTCAACGATTATGCTGATTATTTTACAGCACAATGCAGCACATCTGGGGATTGTGACGGGATTGTGTCTGTCCGAGGCAGCAAGCCGTTACATAAACAGGACATTGAAGAATGTGATTCTTGTAACGGCAGTAGCCGCTGCCATTGCGACTGCGATGGCAGAGATTTTAGGAGGTGCCATTGCACTGCAGATGCTGTTCCACATTCCGATTAAAGTGGGCAGCATGCTGATCCTTGTTGTGGTCTTGTTCTGTGAATTTACCAATGCATATAAAAGGATCGAAAAACTGATCATGCTTTTTGTCTCTCTGATTGGTTTTTGCTTTTTAATTGAAATCTGTATGGTGAAAATTGACTGGGGAGCTGCCGCCACAGGATGGGTAAAACCGGTATTTCCATCGCATGCGATGCCGGTTATCATGAGCGTGCTTGGCGCGGTTGTCATGCCGCACAATCTGTTTTTACATTCGGAGATCATTCAGAGCCGGAAGTGGAATCTGAAAGAAGAAGCGGTGATTCAGAGACAATTGAAATTTGAATTTAAGGATACGCTGTTTTCCATGATCATCGGATGGACGATTAACAGCGCCATGATTCTCATGGCGGCGGCGACGTTTTATCAGAGAGGGGAAAACCAGGTGGATGATCTGACGACTGCGGGAAATATGCTGACACCACTGCTTGGAAATGGAGCAACGGTGATTTTTGCCATTGCCCTTTTACTTGCCGGGCTTTCTTCAAGTATTACCGCAGGGATGGCGGGAGGAACGATTTTTTCCGGAATTTTTAATAAACCTTATGATATTGCGACGAAAGAAACCAGACAGGGTGTTTTGATTACGATGGTTCCGGCAGCGCTTATCATTCTGCTGATCCGGTCTCCGTTTCAGGGATTGATTTATTCCCAGATGCTTCTTGCAGTACAGCTTCCGATCACTATTTTTACGCAGATTTATCTTACCTCGTCCAAAAAAGTGATGGGAAAGTATGCAAACAGTACCGGACTTAAAATGGTTCTCTGGGCAATTGCAATTGTAGTTACAGCATTAAATATCGGGCTTTTTGTGACGGGCTTTTAAAAAGACGATAGTTTTTTCAGAAATTCTCTGGGTGTCATGTGGAATTTCCGTTTAAAAACTTTATGAAAATAGGAAAGGTTGTGGAATCCTGTGGCGAAAGAGACCTCCAGAATGGAGGTGTTTCCCTGTTCAAACAGTTCTACAGCCTTTTCTAATCGCAGATTGTTGAGGTATTCCACTACGGTCATGTTCATGTGTTTTTTGAAAAAACGCATAAAGTAATATTCGCTGAAATAGCATTGGGCAGCGAGACCGGCAACCGTAAGCGGCTCGGCATAGTGCAGATGGATATAGTCCAGTACGGTTTTTAATTTTTCAGAGGCGTTTGCGGTGTCGACAGATCGTTTCCCGTCCGGGGTACGGTTCTGCAGGAGCAGGAAAATAACCTGCAGCAGTAATGCCTTAATGGCCAGTTCGTATCCCTCAACCGGATTTGCAAAGAGAGAACTGATCTGTGCAAAAATTTTGCGCAGAGATACATAAGCCGGATGGGTTGGACGGATCAGACAGGGAACCGACAGTTCTTCATTGGTCAGTGGCATCAGATAACGGGTGGAGCAGATATCGGTCGCATTTCCACCGAGAAAGTTCATGTGAAACACATAGGTTTCGGACTGGTAAAGCGCAGACTGTCCGCGGGAGACCGAGTGCAGCAGCAGAGGCGGGATAAAAATCAGATCGTCTTTTTCCACAGCGTAGGAAGTAAGGTCGATCTGGTAGCTGGCATCTCCTTCGGTGATGAGTGTAAATTCAGCCTCTTCGTGCCAGTGCGTTGTTATGACCGGATAATCCGGCTTTAAAGAAGTGATATATTTCTGTATGGGGAAGGTCGCGTCACCGTGACGGGCATCTTCTTTCTGTTCAAGGGCAAGTGTCTGTAACCGTTTCATGGAAAATTCTCCTTTGTCTTATGAGAGCAGTATTGTGTTATAAAAAGTAAGAATTATGCAAGATAATTTTGAAATTCCAAACTATAATGACAGTATAATGTTACAGAAACAAATTGTCAAAGGACATGGAGATACAGGCGAAGGAGGACATGGACATGCAGAAAAAATGGTGGCATGACAAGGTGGCATATCAGATTTATCCAAAGAGTTTTTGCGATACAAACGGAGATGGGATCGGTGACCTGCGGGGCATTATTTCCAAACTGGACTATTTAAAGGAGCTGGGAGTTGACATTATCTGGCTTTCTCCAATCTATAAGTCCCCGTTTGTGGATCAGGGCTATGATATTTCGGACTATTATGCAATCGCTGAAGAATTCGGAACGATGGAGGAATTCGACGAACTGCTTGCGGAGGCCAAAAAGAGAGATATGTATCTGATTATGGATCTGGTTGTCAATCACTGCTCCGACAAGCATGAATGGTTTCAGAAAGCACTGGCGGATCCGGACGGACCGTATGCCGATTATTTTTATTTCCGGAAGGGAAAGAATGGAAATCCACCGAGCAATTACCGTTCTTATTTCGGGGGAAACTGCTGGGAGCCGGTACCGGGATCGGACAAATATTATTTCCATATGTTCGCAAAGGAGCAGCCGGATTTAAACTGGGAAAATCCAAAACTGAGGGAAGAAATCTACCGGATGATCAACTGGTGGCTGGACAAAGGACTGGCAGGTTTTCGGATTGATGCGATCATCAATATTAAAAAAGATCTGGCATTTCCGGATATGGAGCCGGATGGTGACGATGGACTGGCAAGCTGTTGGCGTATGGTCGAAAATGCAGAAGGTGTCGATGCGCTGCTTGAAGATTTAAAGAATCATACATTTGCTAAAAAGGATGCATTTACGGTAGGGGAAGTATTTAACATTGGGGTGGAAGACCTGCCGGACTTTATTGGAGAAAATGGACATTTTTCTACAATTTTTGATTTCAGCGCCCATATGCTCAGTGACGGGGAACACGGATGGTACGATGCGCCACCAATTTCTTTTGATGCGTGGAAAAAAGCAATCACAGATTCCCAGATGCGGGTACAGAATGTCGGGTTCGAGGCAAATATCATTGAAAATCACGATGAGCCGCGCGGCGTTTCCCGTTTTCTGCCGGATTATGCGCAAAATGCGGACGGGGCAAAGATGCTTGGTACAGTAAGTGTTCTGCTGCGTGGAATTCCGTTTATCTATCAGGGACAGGAGATTGGCATGCAGAATGCCAGATTCAACAGTGTGGATGAATTCGATGATATCAGTACCAAAGACCAGTACAGGGTGGCGCGTGAGGCCGGACTTTCGGATGCAGAAGCACTTGCCGTATGTTCGGTCATGAGCAGGGACAATGCACGGACGCCGATGCAGTGGAAGGATGCGCCGCAGGCGGGCTTTACCTCGGGAACTCCATGGCTGAAAGTCAATGATAATTATCCGGTGATCAATGTGGAAAAAGAGGAAGGGCAGCCGGATTCGGTTCTGCATTATTACAGAAAACTTATCGCATTGCGCAAATCTGGGGAATATCGGGAGTTGTTTACTTATGGAAAATTTGAGCCGGCATATGAGAATGCAGATCACGTAATGGCATATTACCGCATCCTGCAGGGGCGCCGGGTTCTGGTAGCGGCAAATTTTGGAACAGATACCATAGAACTGGATTGGGAAGTTCCGGCAAAAAAGGTACTTTTATCAAATAAAAAACGAACAAATGCTGAAAATAAGCTGATTTTAGAGAAATGTGAAGTGTTTGTGACGGAATGTAAATAGCGTTGCAATCTTATCGGATTTTGATATAATGAGAGCATACACGAATGTCTGTTTGGGGAGAGGAAAGGTATGCCGCAGTATATCGCAATTGATCTGAAATCATTTTATGCATCCGTAGAATGTGTGGAGCGTGGACTTGATCCGCTGACCACCAATCTGGTGGTGGCGGATGAAAGCCGCACGGAAAAAACCATCTGCCTGGCAGTTTCTCCATCCCTGAAAAAATATGGGATTCCGGGAAGGGCCAGGCTTTTTGAAGTGGTTCAGAAAGTAAAACAGGTAAACCGCAGCCGAAAAACCGGTGAGCCGGAATTGTCGTACATTGCGGCACCTCCGCGGATGGCACTTTATGTGGAATACAGTACGCGGATCTATGATATATATCTGAAATATGTGGCGCCGGAAGATATTCATGTATATTCGATTGATGAAGTGTTTATGGACGTGACACATTATCTGAAAACCTATGGAATGACAGCTTATCAGCTGGCGCAGACTATCATTCTGGATGTGCAGGATCACATCGGGATCACGGCCACTGCCGGGATCGGAACCAACCTGTATCTGTGCAAAATCGCAATGGATATTGTGGCAAAGCACATCGATGCGGATGAAAACGGTGTGCGCATTGCCCAGCTGGATGAAAAAAGTTACCGTAAACTGCTTTGGGACTACCGGCCGATCACGGATTTCTGGCGTGTCGGACCGGGATATGCGAAGAAACTGGCAGAAAACGGAATATATACCATGGGAGATGTGGCGCGCTGTTCCATCGGAAAAGAAACAGATTATTATAATGAAGATCTGCTTTACAAACTGTTTGGTGTGAATGCAGAACTTTTGATTGATCATGCCTGGGGGTACGAACCGTGCACGATTGCACAGATCAAAGCGTATCGTCCGCAGGCGAACAGTTCCGGATCGGGACAGGTATTGCAGTGTCCGTACCCGGCAGATAAAGCAAGGATTGTTGTGCAGGAAATGACAGACCAGCTGGTACTGGATCTGGTGGAGCATGGACTCGTGACGGATCAGATAGTGCTGACGGTTGGCTATGATATCGAAAATCTGACAGACCCGGTGCGGGCAAAAAGATATCACGGGGAAGTGACTACGGATCGTTACGGAAGAAAGATTCCAAAGCATGCGCATGGGACGGCAAATTTGCAAAATCATACATCTTCTGCCATTACGGTAGTAGAAAAAACACTGGAATTATATGACAGAATTATAAATCCGGATCTTTTGATCCGCAGGATCTATGTTACGGCATGCCATGTACGCACAGAGCAGGAGGCACAAAAAAAACAGACGTATGAGCAGATGAGCCTGTTTGATTTTGCGGAAGAAACCGAGGAACAGAAGGCACAAAAGCAGGCATTGCAGAAGGAAAAACAGATGCAGAAAGCCATGCTTTCCATTAAGCAGCGTTATGGGAAAAATGCCATTTTAAAAGGAACCAATTTCAAAGAAGGGGCAACCATGCGGCAGCGCAACGGACAGATTGGAGGACATCGGGCATGAACCGGCTGGAAAATACGCATCGTTATGATGACATCATAGATCTGCCGCATCCGGTTTCGAAAAAGCATCCGCAGATGCCATCGGAAGACCGGGCCGCACAGTTTTCTCCGTTTGCAGCATTGACCGGTTATGAACGCGCTATCCGGGAAAAAGAAATGCAGCATGAGGAACGGATGATGCTCGGGGAGGGCATCAGCAGGGAAACTTATGATTCAGAATAAGGACAACATATTTTTTATGATTAAATTCATACGATATACTAAGCAGGAAATTTGTGTGGTATGAAATGGCAGACAAAAAACAATGGAAAAGATATGTGGGGTATGCACTGTTTCTTTTCCTGTCATACAGCATTGGAAACGCAGCGGCTGTTGTAAGTACAATGACACTGCAGCCGGAGAAAGTGGAGAAAGAAATGAAAACAGTTGCAATTACCTTTGATGACGGGCCGAATCCGGAATATACACCGAAATTGCTGGACGGATTAGAAAAACGTGGTGTAAAAGCCACTTTTTTTCTGCTGGGAGAAGAGGTAAAACAGTATCCGGATGTCGTCAGACGGATGCATGATGACGGACATCTGATCGGTGTTCATTCTTATAAACATGTTAATTTTAAGGAAGTGGGCACGGCATGCACTTTGCAGCAGATTGAAAAAACACAGAAGGCGATTTATGATGTGACGGGAGAATATGCAGGATATATCCGTCCACCTTACGGATGCTGGCAGAAGGAACTGGATGCGCAGGTAAATCTGATCGAAGTACTGTGGAATGTAGACCCGCGGGACTGGGCAACGACCGATGCGGATACTGTGGTTCAGAGAGTTCTAAAGGATACTAAGCCGGGGGACATTATTCTGCTTCACGATGCTTCGGCGTCATCTGTACAGGCGGCATTTACGGTCATAGATACCTTGCAGAAACAGGGATATTCGTTTGTCACGGTCGAGGAGCTTTTGTTAGAGTAGCATACTTGAATGTTCCGGTGATCTCGTGGTAAAATAACTAGCAGACCCAATCATTACAAGCTGAAAAAGAAGGAATAAAAAATGAGTAACGATAAATTTGACACGGCACGGCAGGTGCTTCGTCAGCAGAAATTAACAGGAGAACGCGCACTGTTTCAGTCTGAAAATCTGGCGGTATATGACAGTGTGTTTGAGGATGGGGAATCCCCGTTGAAGGAGAGCAGCAGTCTTTATCTGGATAATTGTCTGTTCCGGTGGAAATATCCGCTCTGGTATTGCAAACATGTCGATGTAAAGGAATGTACCTGGTTTGACATGGCGCGGGCCGGGGTATGGTATACCGATGATATTTCGGTAAGAGATTCCATTGTAGAAGCACCAAAAAACTTCCGCCGTTGCAGGGGAGTAACCCTGACCAATGTAAATTTCCCGAATGCAGAGGAAACCCTCTGGAACTGTACCGATGTAAACCTGTCCTATGTGCAGGCACACGGGGATTATTTTGCCATGAATTGTAAAAATATGCAGCTGGATCATTTTGAACTGGTTGGAAATTATTCATTTGATGGTGTGGAAAACATGGAGATCCATCATGCACGCATGCTTTCCAAAGATGCATTCTGGAACAGCAATCATGTTACTGTGTATGACAGTTTTATTTCGGGAGAATATCTGGGATGGAATGCCAGAAATCTTACACTTGTCAACTGTACGATTGAGAGCCTGCAGGGCATGTGTTATATAGAAAATCTGAAAATGGTGAACTGTAAATTGATTAATACGACACTGGCATTTGAGTATTCCACGGTGGATGCACAGATTGTAAATACCGTGGACAGTGTGCTCAATCCTTCCGGCGGAATCATCCGGGCGGATAAGATTGGAAAACTGATTTTGGAAAAAGACAAGGTAGATCCAGGGAAAACCACAATTATATGTACAGAAGATGAAGGGGAGGGACAACGATCATGAAAGCAAGTCACAGAAAAGACGTCATTATTGCCAGAATTATTTTTGCCATAATCTGCGCAGCACTGCTCGCAGGAATTATATCACTTATCGTATGGCTTCATGGGCGGAATGCAGGGAAAAACCAGACACCGGAAACGGAAATCACAAATAATGCACCGCCGGCAGACAACAGCAATCTGCCACCGGTAACGGAACAGCCGCTGGACGAAGACGGACAGAGTGTATGGACAAGCACGGATGGCGTAAATTTCCGTGCAGAGCCGAATACAGACAGTGAAATTCTTACCGTTCTCGTGACGGGAACGAAGCTGACACTGCTGGGAGAAGAAAACGGATGGGTGCAGGCAGAATATAACGGACAAAAAGGATATGTCAGTTCAGACTATGTTACCGATCAGGAACCGGATACAACAACGCAGGAAACAGAGTAACGGAAAGGGGAAACAATGAGTACAGCAGGAAAAATTATGTCCTTCCGACAGGATGGAAATGAGATTTGTGTGAAGTATGAACAGCAAAAACTGGTGGTGAAAGCCATAAGGGATGATATTGTCAATATTTTTGTGCCTTACAGAACAAAGGAACATTATTCTAAGGCCATTGATGGAGACAAGGCGGTTGCGACAGAACTGACGGCAGAGCAAAAAGGAGAAGATCTGGTAATTGCAACCGATAAGATCCGGATGCAGTTTGGAGAAAATCTGGAAATGGTGATTACGAGACCGGACGGGACTCCGCTTGTCCGGACACACCGGCAGGGCAGAAGTGTTTGCGGGGAAGTCAGTGAGCAGATGAAACAGATTCTGGAGTCGGAAGGGCATGATACGTCGAATCTGGGCGCACATGATTATCCGGTACAGATGATGTTTGATCTGGACGAGGGGGATGATTTTTACGGTCTGGGTGATAAGACCGGATTCCTGAATAAAAAAAATTATGAGTATGAGAACTGGAATTCCGATATTCCACAGGCACACAATGAGGACTATCATGCGCTGTACAAGTCGATTCCGGTGCTCTTTTGCAAGAAAAAGAATGACGTATATGGCATGTTTTTTGATAATACGTTCCACAGCTATCTCAATCTGGGCAAAGAAAATCCGGAATATTATTTTTACGGCGCGGATGATGGCAATCTGGATCTGTACTTCCTGGGTGGAGAAAAACTGACGGATCTGATTGAAGAATATACATATCTGACCGGGCGGACACCGCTGCCTCAGCGATGGACGCTTGGATACCAGCAGAGCCGCTGGGGCTATCAGTGCGCAGAAGATATCCGTGATGTGGCAGAACATTTCCGTGATCTGGATATTCCGTGTGATGCCATTCATTTTGACATTGATTATATGGATGGGTATCGTGTGTTTACATGGAATGATGCAAAGTACGGAAAACCTGGGGATCTGATTGCGGAAATAAAAAAACAGGGCTTTAAAACGGTAACGATCATTGATCCGGGAACCAAAGTCGATCCGGACTATTTTATGTGTAAAGAAGGCGAAGAGAACGGATATTTTGCGACCGATACACAGGGAACTACCTATGTCAATGAGGTTTGGCCGGGAGATGCAAATTATCCGGATTTTGGACGCCGCAAAGTACGCGACTGGTGGGGAAAACACCATAAGTTTCTGGTCGACATCGGTGTGGACGGTGTATGGAATGATATGAATGAGCCGGCAAGTTTCCGTGGCGAGCTGCCGCAGGATGTTGTATTTCATGATGAGGAGCGTACGACAAATCATGCGGAAATGCACAATGTATATGGACATTATATGAGCCGTGCGACCTTTGAGGGACTGCAGAAACTTTCCGATAAGCGTCCGTTTGTTATCACACGTGCAGCGTATGCAGGAACACAGAAATATGCGACCGTGTGGACCGGAGATAATCAGAGTCTGTGGTCGCATCTGCAGATGATGGTGCCGCAGCTGTGTAATCTCGGTATGAGTGGATTTGCGTTTGCCGGAACCGACATTGGCGGATTCGGTGCGGATACGACCCCGGAACTTCTGACCCGGTGGATCGAGGCTGCCGTATTTTCTCCGCTGTTTCGAAATCATTCCTGTCAGGGAACACGCAGACAGGAGCCTTGGCAGTTTGACGAGACTACGATAGATGCAGTCAGAAAGACAGTAAAGCTCAGATACAGATTTATCCCATATATTTATGATCTGGCACATGAGTGTGAAAAGACAGGAGCACCTATCGTGCGTCCACTCGTATACGAGTATCCTGCAGATAAGCATGTGAGAAATATTTCCGATGAATATATGCTCGGAAGCTTTGTACTGGTTGCACCTGTGATCGCACCGGGCAAGGAGGCAAGAGAGGTTTATCTGCCTGACGGCGACTGGTATGATTACTACACAGGCGAAAAATACAGTGGCGGCAGATATATTTTAGCAGATGCACCACTTGATAAAGTACCTGTCTTCATAAAAGCAGGAGCCATTATCCCTGTTGCAGACGGAGAAATCCGCTCTACAGAGGACATTACAGAGGATAAGATCAGCATACTGACATATCCGGGCAAGGGCAGTTTCGTGCATTATCAGGATGACAATGAGACGTTCGCATACAGAAACGGTGAGTATAATGCTGTTGAGTATACCTTGGATGGGGATAAGCTCGAGAAGAAAGTGTTGCATAAGGGATTGTAAAAATACATAACCTTAAATTTAAAATTCAATATCAACCTCAACAGGGCAGTGGTCTGAACCGAGCACATCGGTATGGATTGCTGCCTTTTGCAGCTTATCATTGATGCGCTTTGATGTGATAAAGTAGTCTATACGCCAGCCTGCGTTCTTCTCGCGAGCCTTAAAACGGTATGACCACCAGGAATATATACCCTCGGCATCCGGATAAAAATAGCGGAAGGTATCCGTAAAACCGGCGTTTAAAAGTTCGGTCATTTTTCCCCGTTCTTCATCGGAAAAACCGGCACTTTTGCGGTTGGTCTTTGGATTTTTCAGATCGATCTC
>OHDD01000215.1_pt1 | contig 35980 bp, 54 predicted proteins | sample 1566941 | NCBI WGS metagenome assembly OHDD01 (sample SAMEA3879580, study PRJEB24766) | human gut metagenome | biome: human-associated habitat; feature: feces | place: USA | collected 1985/1987 | reverse complement strand
GGATTATAGTTTACTTGATGAAGAACTGGAAAACCTTACAGAAGATATAGACATGAATTTGTTTGGGTTTGAAATGGATGAACAACAAGAGAAAGAAACAAAAAAGAAAGTTGAATTTGAAATAAAAAAAAAATATGAAGTTCATATTATTTGCAAGGACGAAAAACAAATGGAACAAGTTTTTAATAAGGTAAAGGGGTATGGTCAAGAGTGCAAGTTAGTTTCAACATTGTAAAGAAAACAAAAATAAATGACTCATTCAGAACTAGAAAAATAATGAGTGATTTTGATTATAACAAAAATGAAACAATAACAAACTTAAAAGGTACAATAGAAACACCTAAAAAGTGGAACATTGGTTGCATTGTAGGTTCTAGCGGTAGTGGTAAAAGTACGATAGCAAGAACAAAATTCGGTAAGTACTATATTAACGGCTTTGATTACGATAACAATAGTGTTCTTGATAACATGAATGAGCAGTGTACAGTTGAGGAAATAACCAAGATGTTTTATAGAGTCGGTTTTGGTTCTGTTCCAGAATGGTTTAAACCATATAATTGTTTAAGTACAGGAGAAAGGATGCGTGTTGATGTTGCAAGAGCATTGTTACAAAGTGATAAAGTTGTGTATGATGAATTTACGAGTGTAGTCGATAGAACAGTTGCACATAATTTGTGTATTGCATTGAACAAGTATTTGAAACAAACAAATAAACAATTTATCGCAGTTAGTTGTCACAAGGATATTATAGATTATTTACAACCAGATTGGATATTTGATACAGATACTATGCAAATGGTTTTTCAACTCGCCCCAAGCCAAAACAAAAGTTCACAGTTAGAGAGTGCAAAAGAGGTGAATGGGGCAAGTTTAGGAGATATCATTATCTGAATAGCGAATTGAGCAATTCTTCAAAATGTTTTGGGTTGTATAACGAACAAAATGAAATTATTGGCTTTTGTGCTGTATTGCACCAACCGCACAACAAGATACTCAATTTAAAAAGAGTGCATAGAATTGTAATACTACCAGATTATCAAGGCATAGGGCTAGGAACAAAATTTTTAAATATTATTGCTGAATATATAACAAAACAAGGAAACGAGTTTAGCATTGTTACAAGTGCAAAGAACATGATAGGAGCATTATATAAAAGTGATAAATGGTTTTGCACAGGGTACAATAAGAGCAATCCCAACAAAGATAGTATTCAAGACAATCCGACTTGTAGAACAGATTGTTTATGTGGCAGATTCATGTATAAAACAAATAGATATATTTAATTAGCACGTTGAAATATACGTGCTTATTTTATTATATAAATAAATATAAAATATTTTATAAAAACCTATTGACTTTCTGTTATATTGTGTTATAATATAATTAAAGATAAGGAAAACAAACATAAAACAAAAGGTTGGAGGAAACAAAGATATGAAAAAATTAAACAGAGCAAATTATACAGTAATAGATGAATTTGGTTGTGACATTACGACAATCGTAAATGTGTTTGAAAATGAACAGAATGGAAAGTTACTTGTTATTGATGAATTTGATTTAGACATAACAAAAAGAGTAAAAGTCTTAAAAAAGTAGTTGACATGATAAAACATATATGTTATTATATAAACAAGTTAAGAGAGAACAAACAAAACAGAAAAGGAGAATAATATGTATACAATAGAATTAAATAATGGGAAAGTAAAAGCAAATGTTGAAACTGTAAAATTTAAGAACAAGAAAGATGCATGTGAGTGGATTGAGGATTTTAAAAAATTTTTGACACCAAATATAAAAGCAAAGGTTGTAAAGTGTAAGAAATAAACAAAAGGAAAAGGAGATATAAATATGAAGAACAAAGAGAAATATGCAAAAGAGATTATGGAGATTGTGAAGCGAGGTGGAAGAAAATGTTAGTTCCAGCAATTTTATACAAAAATCAAATTCAGAAAGAATTTCAAAAATATTATTATACAACAGATATGATGTACGAGACAGGTTGCTTGGACAATTGGAGTCCAAACATAGAAGAAAATCCAGATGAACAAACATACCAATATGCAATTGTAGGAAATGATAATAAGTTGATTGGTTTTCTTGCTTTCAGAATAGATTGGTATTGCTCTCGTGTTTATAATTTTGGCTTGTTTTCTTTCGACAGAGGAAATGTATTGATTGGAAGAGAAGTATTCCATAAATTAGATGAGCTTGTTAATAGATTTCATAGAGTAGAGTGGAGAGCCGTCAGTGGCAATCCTGCTTGTAAAAGTTACGACAGTTTTATAGAAAAATATAATGGAAATAAGCACGTTCTTAAAGATGCAATTAGAGATAGAACTGGTAATTATCACGATGATATTATTTACGAGATTGTTAAAGGTGGAAGAGATGAAAATAATTGTAGATGAAATGCCAGTATTTCGTGATGAATGTCCGTTTTGTAAAATGGATTTTGGAGAATATATTTGTAGCAGGAGCGATTTAGAATGTAATATTGATATGTGTGATTTTCTAAAACCTATTACAGACTATATTATGGAGAACAAAAAGCATGGTTAAAGTTAGAGTATCAAGTACGTATTGTCTTGCAAAACAAGATTATATTGAGTATATAACTGTAAATAGAGTGCATATAATGCACACTGGAATTATAAAGCAAGTAATGGATTCAAATGGAGATATAATATTATTTATGTCAGAATATACCTATACAAGATGGTGCAAAGGAAGAACGTATTATGATGATATAGACAAATGTTACAAACATAGTGGTTATGAAATATCAAATGAATTTGCAGAAAAATATGAATATGAAGAATTAAAAAGAAATTTACAAGAACCTATTGACATTTATAAAAACTTATGTTAATATATAATAAGAAAGAAACAAAGGGAACAAAAAGTTAAGAGATAAGGAATAGGAATTATGAGTAGAACAAAAGCAGTTAAAAAGGTTTGGAACTTAGTAGAAGATGATAAGATTAGAGAAGCAGAAGAAATTGCAAGAGAATATAACATTGAAATGTGTTTTGGAGATAATTACATTACAGTTGAAGATGATGTGTTTTATTTCTAAAGCAATTTGACAGGTGTTAAAGTCATTAAAACACAAAGTAAACTTACTCTTTTTCATGTAGGGTGTGTATCCTCTCACATAAAAATATACACCCTATACAATGCCCTATGGCGAAATGGTAACGCACAAGAATTTGACTCTTGTAATTGTTGGTTCGAGTCCAACTAGGGTAGTTGTGCATGAATAATGCACACAAGATATATAGTTCTTCATTGATTAGTGCGGTTGAGTAGTAATGCATCTGCGAAAAGCCGCACAAGGGTCATTAGTTCAGTTGGTTAGAACATTCGCCTCATAAGCGGACGGTCGTAGGTTCGAGTCCTACATGACCCATTAGGCATAAGCCTATAGAAAATAAATAAATCAATATGGAGGGAAAACAAATGGAAGAAAACAAAGTGATTGAAACATTAGAAAGAATGGAAAAGAAACAGAATACGTTATTAGAAAGTATGTCAGTTATTTTGAATTATCTATTATCCGAAACTATTAAAAAAGAACCAAAAGATGAAAACGAAGAAAAAGAGATGCAACGTAAGATGCAAGTGTTATTGATTTTTCGTGATGAATGTATGGAGTTGGTTCATGGTGAGAAATACAAAAAGCATATGAATGAATCAACCAAAGAAATGGCAGTAGACATATTAAATGATATCTTAGAAAATATTTTAAAATAATTATTGCATAACAAAAATAAATATGGTATAATAATTATAAGCAAGGTGTAGTAAGTAAAAGCTATGTCTTGCTTATAGTTGTATAAAAGGAGAGGAAACAAATGTCAGAATTGAACATTGATGTTTCTAATCGTTTTGCAAATTTTTTGACAGACTGGGAATATGAACAGTATCTATTGTTTGGTGGGTATGGTTCTGGTAAGTCATATCATGTAGCGTTAAAGATTATACTTAAATTGTTGGAAGAGAAAAGAACAGCACTTGTAGTAAGACAGGTAAAAGATACAATACGTGAAAGCTGTTTTGCATTATTTAAAGAAATCCTAACAGGGTTAGGAATTTTATCTTCCAGAGAAGCACGATACACAAGCAGTACAAATGGTGAAGTAATAGCAATAGCAAGTCCGATGGAGATACGTTTTCCTAATGGCAGTAGGATAATATTCAAAGGATTGGACAATGTAGAAAAGATCAAGTCTGTACATGGTGTTAGTATTGTATGGATGGAAGAATGTAGTGAGATAACATTTGCGGCATATACAGAGCTTCTAGGGCGTGTTCGTGAACCGAATAAAACATTACATTTTATAATGACAACAAACCCTATCGGAAAAGAGAACTGGGTGTATGATACATTTTTTATACATACAGATGAAAAGGGAAAAGAACATATAATACAAAGTGAAAAAGAGGTATACAAAAAGCGTACACTTGTAAATAAAAAGAATGGTGTGTATTATCATCATAGTTTGCCGGACGATAATCCATTTTTGCCAGATAGTTATATAAAACGTTTGGATAGCCTAAAGAATAGTGATATGCATTTATGGCTTGTCGCAAGATGGGGAAGGTTTGGCGCAAGTGGTTTGAGAGTGCTACCAAAATTTACAGTTGCAAAGAACGCAAAAGAGTTTGCAAATGCGGTAAACAATATATCATCACATTATCATTTCTTTGGTTTAGACTTTGGTTTTGAAACAAGTTATAATGCACTAATGAGTTGTGCTGTAGATGATACAAACAAGATATTATATATCTATGATGAAGTGTATAGAAATCATATAACAGATAACAATTTTATAAAACTTGACAGTGTGCAAAAAGTAAAGGAAAGAGCAGAAAGATGTGAACAACCTATATTTGCAGATTCAGCCGAACCAAAATCTATACAGTATTATAGACAAGAAGGATTTACAATGTATGGCTGTAAAAAGTATGCAGGAAGTAAGTTACAAAATGTGAAGAAGATAAAACGTTTTAATAAGATTGTTTGTTCCCCAAAATGCAAAAACACAATAAGGGAATTAAAAGATTTAACGTATGCAAAAGATAAACAAGGTAATATTATTTATGATGAATTTAACATTGATGCACACACGTTTATATGTAAGATATCAGGCGTGTATAAAGTGATGGAAAAACGGGAAAAGCTGAGATGCCAACCCGAGCGGAAGTTATATTATGTATGGTGATATAACACGCACAACGCATAGGAACTGACGAAAGAATAATGTTCCCAAGAGCCATTACAATTTTTATGAAAGGAGTGCCAGTGATGTATAAAAGAATAAGAGTGAATACATTAGCACCAGAATACGAAAAAGTTTTAGATATTTATGAAATAGACAAGTATGGAAATGTCTATGGCAATAATGGAATGGAATTAGTACAAAGTTTTAATAGCAGTGGGTATAAACAGGTAGCTTTAAAATTACAAAGTGAAAGAAGATGGAAAAAATGTTTTGTGCATAGACTTGTATGTTATGCTTTTGTCAAAGGGTGTACAAAAGAGAAAAATGAGGTTGACCATTTAGATGGAAACAAATTGAATAATAGATGGAATAATTTAAGATGGTGTACACATACAGAGAATATGAAAAATCCGCATACCGTTTTAAAGATGTGGGATTCAAACAGTTATGGAAAATGTTATGTGTATGACTTTAGATTAAATTTTATAGGTGTGTATACGAATATGAAAGAAGCGCAAGAAGAACTGCATAGAACATTTAGAGGGTTAAATACAAGATGTAAGGAATATTATTTATTACAAGACACAAACCTAGAGAGAATTTTAAAAATAAATAAAAAAAGCGTATATCATTCCATAGTTATTACTGATATTGAAACACACGAAAAATATTATTTTTATTCTAAAACAGAAGCCGCCAAGTTTTTTAATAATAAAGTAAATATAACACAGGCTATACAAAAGAATTGGACAATAAGAGGAAAATATAAAGTTCGTATTCTGAACTATAAAAAGTTAATAGGTATGCTAGACTTATAGGAAGTCAACTATAAGAGGGTTTGGATAAAAAGCCAAGTCGGGTGATACGAGATGGTATTGCATATGCATTGAACAATTATACAGTAGCTGATTTAAAGGATTATAAGGCAAATACAAAGGTAGGATAAGGAATTGTAAGCCTACTAAAAGAAATCGTCTTAAAACGGCAAATAGAAGCTTAGAGAGGTATAAGAGAATGTTTAAATATTGGAAAGAATATAGGAGAATACATGAAACAATAGGAATGTTAAAAGAAATGCAAGTACAGAATATAACAGATGATTATAGCTGTGGTTTGCATAATGGTTTGGAGCTAGCACTTGCGGTTGTGGAAGATAGAGAACCAGAGTTTCAAACACATGAAGCAGAACCGGTAAACATTGAAACAAAAGAAGAACAGGGAACAGGAAGAACAATAGCAAATGGAATAATTAGAAGAGGTACAGGATTATAACGGTACAAAGTGTTTGGAGGTGATAGAATGATAAGAGGAACAACACCTATGTTAGAGTTTACACTTCCGTTCGATACATCATTGATTGCGGAAATGTACATCACGATAACGCAGAATGGCGTCACAATGTTGGAAAAAAACTTATCAGATTGTAATTGTTCTGGTACACTCGTTTCACTTGCTCTAACACAAGAGGACACACTAAGATTAGAACAGAAGCCGCATACGGATGGTGAGATGCAGATAAGAGTGCGGACTGTAGCTGGGGAGGCTCTTGCATCAAACATCATGAGTATATCTGTTGGTAGAATCTTGAAAGATGGGGTGATTTGATGCGATTTGACGTAACATTTCAAGAGCTTGACAAAAAACTGAACGTGGATTTTCGAACAAGAAATGAGAAGATTAAAGTTGACTTTGAACACTTACAGGTTGTATCAGATAATGTTGGAGTGGATTACTACAAAGGAAACTATACGGTTACACCAAAATTGGAAAAACAAGAGCTTGCGACACGTCAAAAGTTTCTGACAGAAAACGTAAAAATCAAAGAAATTCCATTCTTCGAGGTGTCAAATCTTGAAGGTGGACAGACTGTATTTATTGGAAAGGAATTGTAAAATATGAGTATTAACAAAGTAGTATATGGTGGAAAGACATTGATTGATCTGACTGGCGATACTGTTACTGAGGATAAGCTGTTGAGCGGTATCACGGCACATGGAAAAGACGGAGAACTTGTCACAGGAGTGTGTACGTTTGACGTAGATTCTAATGATGCAACTGCCGCAGTTGCAGAGATTTTAAAAGGCAAAACAGCTTATGCAAGAGGTACAAAGCTTGTTGGAACAATGCCGAACAATGGAGCTGTTACAGGTAAAATCATCACAAAAGATGGTTCATATACAATCCCACAGGGATACCATGATGGTTCTGGAAAGGTTGGAATTGATGCGACAGAGCAAGCAAAGATTCTTGCACAGAACATTCGTGAGGGTGTAACAATTCTTGGTGTTAAAGGTAGTATGTCAGGAAGTGAGGGTGTAAAAGCACAGGCTAAGACAGTCATTCCGTCAAGCGTACAACAGATCATTCTTCCGGATACCGGATATACGCATCTGTCACAGGTTACAGTTGAAAAGATTCCTTATGTGGAATCCGAAAATTCTGCTGGTGGAACTACAGTAACGATTGGATAGGAGTGATTAAACATGGCAGTAAATAAAATAGAATATGCAGGTAAGGTATTACTTGATTTGACGGAGGACACAGTGACAGAAGACCAGCTTTTAGAGGATGCTGTGGCTCATGATAAAACAGGAAAACAAATAGTTGGTGCGCTGATAAATCTTGCAGAAGACACTGTAGTCCCAGAAAATCTGCTGGCTGGTGCTACAGCTCATGATAGTAGTGGACGGCGAATTGTTGGAACGATGAAACAGTCAAGCGGAATCGACACATCAGATGCTACAGCATTATCAGAGGACATTGTATCGGGGAAGACAGCTTATGTTGACGGCGAAAAAGTCACTGGAAGTATGGTATCGCTTAGTGAAAGCAACCCTACAGTTGGTATGGGAAGAATTACTTTGACCAAAAATAGCGAAGACCTTACTATGATTTTTAACAATGTTTCTCTTAGCAACGCATCAGCGTACCTAAAAAATGGAAATTCGTTTCGGTTCTGTGGCGATGGCACATTAGGTAGATACTTCGGCGACGCAACGCCAGAAGATGTACGAAAAGGGAAGAATTTCACGTCTAAGGATGGTGTTGCTACTGGCACAATGGAAGCATCTAGCGGAGGTTCTGGTGGTGTACAGGTAAAAACCGGAACAACATCATCTCCTACTATCGATACTGGCTTGTCTAAGATTGATAAGCTGATAATCTATGCCGATAAAATCACATCAGTAGGTGTTGTTACTGCTGTGTATTCCGAAGATGTAGAAAAAGCAAAGGTGACATTCTGTGGTGATTACAGCGTGTACTCAAAATCTTGCGGAATCACAGATAGGTCTGGTTTTAGCGTGTCTGGAGGAATATTTAATTGGACAGAAACAATGGATGAATACAAATTCATGACTAGCACGACATACAATTGGATTGCGATTGGAAATTAAAGGAGGTTCTTATAATGTGACAACAGCGGAAATGATTGGAATAGTTGTTTTGGGGTTGAGTTCACTTATTGGAATATTTACAGCAGTATATAGACCGTTGAACGAAAATACAAAAGCAATGACAGAGCTAACATTAAAAGTGGAACAACTTGCAAAAGAAATAAAAGACCAGAACGATAAATTAGAGAAACAAAATAGAGAGATTGAAGAATACAAAGAACATGTTAAGAAAGGGCAGAGAGAACAATGGGAAGTTTTAGACAGGCACGAATTAGAGATAATTCAGGTTCAAAATGATTTAAAATTATGTAAGATTCAAAATGGAAATGGAGGAAAAAAATGATGTTTAAGAATTGTGTATTTAAGCCGAATGTGAATACAGTAAAGTGGTGTAAAGCGGCAGGAATAAGAGCCATTAAAACAATGGCGCAAACTGCCGTAGGTGTTATTAGTTCTGCGACATTAGTTAGTTCTGTAGATTGGAAAATGGTGCTTTCTGCAAGCGTAATATCTGGTGTAGTAAGCGTTCTTACGTCTATTGCGGGGATTTCAGAGGTAGAAGCGGAGGAATAGTTGTTCTAATAATTAAAATGTCTTAAATTGGCAAATAAGGAGGTCTAAAGACAAATGAATATCATACGGGACTTAACAAAAGTTAATTTTGAAAATGGTGGAAATACAAAAAGATACATTGTGATTCATTACACAGGTAATTATACAGATACAGCTAAAAACAATGCAAACTATTTCCGTGATATATATAGGGGAGGTAGCGCACACTATTTTGTGGATGAAAAAGACATTTACCAATGTGTAGAAGATAACAATATCTCATGGGGTGTTGGTGTAAATTATGGTAGTAACAATCTTTTTGGAAAAGTAACAAACTATAATTGTATTAACATAGAAATGTGTAGTACAAATGGAGTTATTGCAGAAGCAACTTACAAGAACACAGTAGAACTTACAAAGTACCTTATGAACAAATATAATATTCCGGCAAGTAATGTAGTACGGCACTGGGATGTATGTACAAAACAGTGTCCCGGATGGAATGGTTGGGGTACTGGTGGAAAAGATTCTAGTATCTGGAATACATTCAAAAGGGATATTATAAATGGTACAGTAAGTAGTGTAAAAACAAACTACAGTGTAGAAACAAATACAGCACGTAACAAAAGTCTAGGACAAGTAAATGCTACATATGCAGTACAAACAAATGGAAACAGATGGTGGGATTTTATAACAAACAAAAATGATGTAAATTGCAATGGTTTTGCAGGCGCAGGAGATGGAGTACCAATAACAGGAATAGCAATCAAAGTAGACAAAGGTTCTGTTAGATACAGAGTACATATCCTCGGTGTAGGTTGGTTGCCATATGTTACTGGTTGCAATATAAATGATTTCAATAATGGGTATGCAGGTGACGGCAGAACAATAGACGCAGTAGAAGTATATTATATAACGCCAGAAGGATATGAATATCAACAGGCACGTTATAGAGTTTCTCCGATAGCAAGTAAAGCATATTACAGTGAACAGATAGACAACTTTACAAGTGGTGGCATGGATGGATATGCAGGAGAATTTGGAATAGCAATAGATAAGTTTCAGTTATACATTCAGTAGCGTTTATTTAAGGCATATAAGCATTTTTATTAGTGGGGTGGTAGAAATACCGCCCTATTATTATAAACAGCTTTAAATCGTAAAATAGAAGCTTATAAAGGTATAGAGAAAAAGAAAGAAAGAAAAGTAAGATAAAAGAAATAAATAAAAAGAATATTATATATAATATATATTGACAAACATAAAATAACAATATATAATAATATTAACAACAAAAGAAAGGAGTATAACAGTGAAAGGTAAACAATATGGAGTAGAAGTAACTACAGCATTATGTAATTTTCCTTATTTTGTTTTAAGAAATGAGATAAAAACAGGATATAACATATATACAAGAGAATTGTTACAAATACAACAGAATTATATAGATTATAAAGAAGGTGCTAAATTTTATACAGAAGGTAGTGCTGGGGATTATGTTCCATCAAGCATAAAGTTTAAGATTGCAAAAACTCTAATAGATAAAGAAGCAAGATTTATGTTTTCGCAAACACCAGATTTTTTTGTGCAACCTATTGATGTAACAGAACAAGCAAATGCAGAAGCACAAGAATATCAAAAGTTGGTTGATAATGTTTTGAATAATAAAAACAATAATTTTGCAAGAGCGTTATTACAGAGTGCAAAAGATTGTTTTATCGGTAAACGTGTTGCGTGTTTAGTTGATTTTTCAGAAGAAGATGGAATACAAACACATTTTTATAACAGTTTGCAATTCTATTATGAAACAGAATATGGTTCTGATAGATTGATAAAGTTTATAAGTTTTGAAAATGTGAGTGAAAGTAAAACAACCAGTGAAAGACTATACCTTGTAAACAGGTATGAAGAAAGAGAAAATGCAATATATATGAGTTCTATACTATACAATGGTTCTGGTAAACCAGTAGAGGAACTTATTGCAGAAACAAAAACAAAATTAGAATATATTCCGGCAATTGTTATTTTTAACGATGGAACATTACAAGATAAACGTGGTGTTTCTGAAATGGAAAGTCTAGCATATTATGAGGAAGGATATAGCAGATTAAGTAACGGTGACATTGACAGTGAAAGAAAAGGCATGAATCCTATTCGATATACTGTAGATATGAGTCCAAACACGACAAAAAACCTTCCAAGTGGTGCTGGTGCTTACTGGGATTTACAAACCAATCAAAATATTGATAACAAGTCTCCTATGGTTGGAACATTAGCACCACAAATGAATCACACAGAAGCAGTAAAAGAAACGCTAACAAGAATTAAAACAGCTATGTATAACGAATTGGATGTTCCAAACATAAGTGAAGAAACAATGGCAGGAACAATAACAAGCGGTAAAGCATTGAAAGCATTGTATTATCCGTTACAAGTTAGATGTGATGAAAAGATGAAAGCATGGCGTCCTGCATTAGAGTTTATTGTTGAAACAATATTAGACCTTGCTAAGTTGAACAAAGATACTGTTTCAACATTGTATGTTATTCCAACACTTGCAGAAATACAGTATAATATACAAGTGGTAGAAAATTATGCATTGATGGAAGATGAAGAAACAGAAAAAGACTCAGACCTTGCTGAGATAGCCGCTAATGCACGAAGCAGAAAGTCGTACATTAAGAAGTGGCGTAAAGAAGAATTTAAAACAGATGAACAGATTGATAAGGAACTTATGCAGATTGCAGTTGAGTTGAATATGTTCGATAGTATGAGTATGAATACACAAGTACAAAGTGAATTGGATAAACAAACAACAGAAAGTGAAGTGCAAAATAATATTGATGATATAGAAACACAAACAAAGTTGGGTGAAAAGAATGGCACAGAAGTTTAGGTTAAAAAATGCCGAGGAAGTAAGAAACACAACTACAATGCAAATGCAAAGAGAGATACAAAAAATGTATAGGCAGTTATACAAAGATGTTTCTAAAAAAGTTGCAAACATGAATGATACAAACTATCAGAAACAAAACCTTATAATCTTAAAGCGTGACATTAAAAAGCGAATAGAACAGCTTAATAAAGATATAAAAGGTGGAGTTATTAGAAACATGACAACAGTGTGTAATGAAGTAGTTGTTGATATCCGTGATTTTTTAAAACAGTGTGGTTTTAAAGATTCTGATATACATAATGCATTTCAGTATGTTCCAGATATGGTTGTAAGGAATATCGTTAATGGTAATATATATCAAGATGATTGGAGTCTTAGTGCCGCCATATGGGGATATAACAAAAAAACACAAGATAGTTTGGACAGAATAATATCTATTGGAACGGCACAAGGTAAAAGCGCATTTGAAGTAGCAAAAGAGCTTGAAAGTTATGTAACACCAAACGCACAAAAGAAAAGCAGAACAATACAGAGTTGGAGAATAGCAAGACAAAGTGATGTTGATTCAGGAAGAGCGCAATATGTTGGAGAAAAGATAAAAGATACATTTTACTTTGGAAAAGTTGACTACAATGCACAGCGTTTAGCAAGAACAATGATAAGTCATGCATACCAACAAAGTTTTGAAAACGTGAACAGAAACGACCCTTTTGTTATTGGCTATAGATGGCTTACAAGCAACTTTCATGGTCGTGTGTGTGATATATGCAGGGAAAGAGCAGAAACAGACCAATATGGACTCGGTGAAGGAGTATTTCCTAAAGATGCGTTACCATTAGACCATCCGAATGGAATGTGTACATTTGAAGCAGTAATGCCGGATGATATGAAAACAATTGCACAAAAGATTGGAATGTGGTATAATAGTCCCACAGGAACTTATCCAGACATAGATAGATATGTTTTGGATTTTATACAGTAGAAAGGAATGTGAGAACAGCTATGGAAATTAAGAGAGTATGCAAAAAATGTGGAGAAGTATTTGAGATTGATTCTAGCAACCTTGTTAGAAAGGACGTACACGATGAATATGGTAATTTTTACAAACTTATGTATTGTGACTGCGTAAGATGCCATACAAGGGATTTTGTACAGATAGATGATAAAAATACCCTTAAAGAATTTAAACGTCTTAAAAAGCTAATTATTGAGGTTGCAAAGAAGAATGTAAAAGGGCAGACTGTATCCCCGAAAGATATTAAGAAAAAAGATAGACTCACAAAGCAGATTAGAGAAGATAGAGAGAAATTAAAAGAGGTTTGTGCAGGAAAAAAATATTTTGATGAAAATGAAAAAATTGTTGCAGAGTGCTTGACATTTGAAAAGGTTGGTGATATAATTGAAAGTAACTTGTGATAAGTGCCACAAGGAATTTGATTTAACGCTAAAACAGGAACAAAAGGTTGTAGGCAATATAGAAGTAACGAGGACATTTATAGAATGTCCGTTTTGCAATGAGAAGTTCGGTGCTTATTATGATACACAAAGTACAATTGTGTTAAAAAAGCAAATACGAAAACATATTGCAAAGTTACAAACTATAAGAGATGAACACCAATACAAAAGGGAAATGAAAGCAGTAGAGAAGAAGCAAAAACGATTAGAAAGAGAAACAAGAATACTTGAAGCAAAGTATAGTAAAGAGTTTTAGAAAGGGAAAAAAACAAATGGAAGAAACAAATACTAATGTAAACACAAATGGAGATAATACAACAAATACAAATGGAGATGGAAACCAGAACACACAGCAAAATACAAATACTAATTCACAGAACACAAATACAAACACAAATGCAGTTGACACTGAGAAAGTAAAGAATGAAGCAATTGCAGAGTATTTGAAAGAGTTAGGTGTTGAAGATGGTGATACTCTTAAAGGTATTGTTACAAAAGCAAAAGAAGAGGAAGAAAAAAATAAAACGGATTTGCAGAAATCCAATGATACTCTTACAGCCACAACAAAAGAACTTGTTGCAGAACGTGAAGCTCGTATCATTGCAGAAGCAAAGTTATCTGCAATTCAATTAGGAGCTAAACCAGAGCTTGTTGACGATTTGGTTATTATTGCAAAAGCAAAAGTAACAAAGGATAAAGATATCAACGCTATTATTGCAGAAATTAAAGATAGCACAAGTGGAAAGGTTTATTTTTCTAATGAAGACGAAGAAGAAAAGCAAAAAGGAACAGTAACAAGAAAAAGAGTAAACAAAAAGCCAGAAACAAACACCGATGATAATAAGAACACAGACAATCAGAAAAACAAGAACAAAGGAACAATGGCAGAAAGATTACTTGCAAACAGAGTAAAACCAAAAAGTCATTATTTCAGCAAATAATATTAAGGAGGAAAATAAATGTTTAATAATACGGGAATTATGAAAGAAACATATGGAAACAAAAATCAGATTCTTTTTGCAGTAGAACATCAGGTATCTATGGGTATTGTTGTAGATACTACTTGTGGTGTTGCAGAGAATGGAAGAAAAATTGCGAAAGCAGGAACACCAGTAACAGGAAACCTTGATGAAAGAACAACAGCATTTACGCCAGCCGCTACAACAACAGGAGCTTCAAATGCAGTTGGTATTCTTTTACATGATGTTGATGTAACAGACGATGACAACAACGGAACAGTTCTTTTATTTGGATTTGTTAATACAAACCGAATTGATGAAACAACAAAAGCAAAAATCACAGCAGAGGTCAAAGCCGCACTTCCAATGATTAAGTTTGTGGCTTGTTAATAACAAATAAGGAGGAATAAACAGACATGACTATTTATGATTTAATTCTTAGTGAAGAAATAGTAACATACTGGGAACTTTTACAGCAAGATAGAGAACCATATATGGGGGAAGAACTTTTCCCGGATGATAAAAAGCTCGGACTTGACCTTAAATGGTTAAAGGGTTCTAATGGACTTCCGGTAGTTTTGAAACCAAGCGCATATGATGTAGCGGCTATTCCGAGAAATAGAATTGGTTTTGAAAAGCTTAGTGCAGAAATGCCATTTTTCAAAGAATCATTGTACATTGATGAAGAGCTTAGACAGGAACTTAACAAGGTTATCGAAAGCGGAAATCAAGCCTACATTGATGCAATTGTGAACAGAATTTTTGCAGATGAAACACAGCTTCTTGAGGGTGCGGCGGCACAGAGAGAGCGTATGCGTATGATGGCACTCACTACAGGTACTATTGTTATGGAAGGTAATGGACAGGCATATGAATATGATTATCAGATGCCAGAATCGCACAAAGTAACAGTTAAGAAGTCATGGAGTGACCCAACAGCAACGATTATGAATGATATCAGAGAGGGTATCAATAAAATTGTAGAAGATACCGGAGTTACACCAGAAAGAGCAGTTTGTAATTCAAAAGTATTTGCAAATTTCAGAATCAATACAGAAATTAAAAAATCTATCCTTACACTTACAGATGGTGTTGGATTTGTTTCCGACCAGAAAATCAAACAATACATTTCTGATGAACTCGGACTTGAGATTGCAGTTAATGATAAACGGTATAAAGATGAAGATGGAACAGCACAGAAGTATATCCCAGATGATGTGTTTGTAATGTTCCCGTCTGGAAAACTCGGTAACACATGGTTTGGAACAACACCAGAAGAATCTGACCTTATGGCAGGAAGTGTTGCAAATGTAAATATTACCGACACTGGTGTTGCTGTTACAACCATTAAAGTTCCAGACCCAGTTACCGTAGAAACAAAAGTAACAATGATTTGTTTGCCAGATTTCCCAACAGCAGACCAAGTGTATATTATTGATACAACAGTTTAGGAGGAAAAAAAAATATGGCATTTGTAGAAGCAGTAAAAAACAGACACTATATCAAAGTTTCTAAAAGTGCTTATGATAGCATTTTTAAGAAAAAAGGATATAGACTTGTAGACGAAGCAAAGAAAACAAAAGAAGAAGTTGTTGATGATTTTGCCGAAGAAGCAGAACATGAAGTTATAGAAACAGAAGTTCCGGTTTCTGAAATGAATAAAGAACAGCTTATGAAATATGCAGAAGAACATAACATTGATACATCTTCCGCAAAGAATGTAAGAGAAGCAAGACAGATTATTCAAAACGCCATTAGAGAACAGAATATGTAAATATTGGAGGTGCTAACATGGACAATCTTGAAAAGTTAAAATTTAATTTACGTGAAGAACAAACCCCGTATTTTACAAACGAAGAACTTCTCTATTTGTTGGAAAAAAATAATGGGAATGTGAACAGAGCAAGTTATGAAGGACTGATATTAAAAGCAGAAACTACAGGCTTGAATGTAAGTGGACTTACCACAAAAGATAGTTCCAGTTATTTTAAAATGTTGGCATCTCAATATATTGAAACAAATAGTGGGGTGTTGATATGAGAAGCGGAAAGCTCTTTACAGAGCTTTATAAAGTAAAAAGAGAGATTCAAATGCATGGTGAGGAATATACCGTGTACAAGCAGAAAACAGACAAATATGGAGAAACCACTAGCGATATTGAAGAGATTCAAAAGGTTAGTGGTTTATTCCACATTACAAAGGGATATACAACACAAACAATAAGTGATGGAACAAAAGTAAGAGCAAAGTCACAACCAATGTTAATGATATGTATGGAAGGTTCAGAACAAATTGAAAATGGAATGTTTGTTATAATAAATGATAACAGATATAATATCGTAGATAAGAACAATATACAAGAATATAACATGGTTGTAGATTTATCTTTGGAGTTGGTACAAGATGGCAGGAATTAGATTAGATGCTTCAAAGCTTTTAGCGAATTTACAGAGTGCAGAAACAAAATCGCAAATTGCTATTAAAATGTTTGCAAATGAAGGTGCAAAGAAATTTCAAAATTATGCAAAGCAAAATAGACCATGGACAGATAGAACAGGTCATGCAAGACAAAGGCTCACAGGATGGGTTGAAACGTTGAGCAATAAAACAAGAGTCTATATAGGTCATGGCGTTGATTATGGAGTATATTTGGAATTGTGCCATGAAAAAAGATATGCAATACTACAAAAGACTGTAAATGCGAAAAGTCAAGAAGTACTAGAAGGATACAAGGAGTTGTTAAAGTATTTGAAACCATGAGTATATTAAAACAAATATATGATACAATTGCGGAAGATGGAACAGAGACATTTTTTCCGTCACAGCACAGTGGAGAATGCGTAAAAGAATATGTGGTTATTAAATTGGAAGATATAACAGTTCCATTAACTGTATCCAGTGAAAGACCATTATATACCATAATGTGTTATGTTCCACAAAACAATTATAGCAGGCTTGAAAGTCTAATATATGAAACAAAACAAAAGCTAAAAAAAATGTATCCAACAATAATGTATGTAGGAAATGAAACAGCAAGCTTTTATGATTCTGATGTAAAAGGACATATGAAGAGTTTCCAATATGCAGGATGCAGAAAGATAGAACAATATTGAAAGGAGAATAAATAATGCCTAGAACAAAAAAGAAAGCTGTAGGTATTCCTACTATAGACGTTGCACTTGTTGTAGTAAGAACTGGTACAGAAGATAGTGGAATGGAGATTGCAGTTGATACGGCTAATAAAATTGCGGTAGAACCGCAAACAGATACAGTAGATGCGATCAAACTTGTAAAGCTAGGAAAGTTATTATCGCAGAAACCTAGCACAACAACAATCACAGGACACCAGATTACATTAACAGATAATGTATTCATTCCAGAACTTGTAAAGATTTTTCAAGGTGGAACAATAGAAGGAAGTGGCACAACACTTAAATATACGCCACCAGTCGCAGGTAGTGCAGATAAAGGAGAAATATTTGAACTTGATTGTTATTCGGCAGTATATGATGCATCCGGGCAAATTACAATGTATGAAAAGATAACATATCCGAATTGCCAAGGAACGCCTGTTACAATAAATACAGAGGATGACGTATTCAGAGTTCCAGAGTATACAATAAATAGCGCACCAAAAACAGGTCAAGCGCCATATATGATACAGTATGTAGAACAATTACCTAACTTGACAGAATTTACCGCAGAACAGCAAAGTATTGAAACAAATGATAATGGTATTGCAGTTGTAGATAACGGTGCATTAACAACAATGTAGATAAAAACAAGGAGAATATAACATGGCAGTAAAAAAGAGAGAAGTAAACGTAACAAGTATTGAAGATTTAAAAAATTATGCAAATGGAACAGTTGTGGAGATGCCGCCTTTTGCAGAAGGACAACCACTTATTGCAAGATTAAAACGTCCATCTATCTTAGGAATGGCGAAACAAGGAAAGATTCCTAACTCACTACTTGTAAAAGCAAATGAATTATTCTTGCAAAATGGAGCAGGACTTGATGCAGAGGAAGAAGATACAATGAAACAGTTGTATGATGTATTAGACCTTATTGCAAAGGAAACGCTTGTAGAACCAACATATGAAGAAATTAAAAGTGTAGGTTTAGAGCTTACAGATGAACAAATGATGTTCTTATTTAATTATTCTCAGCAGGGGGTAAAAGCATTAGAATCATTTCGTACAGAGTAAAAAGATAGAGAGTATACTGTCCATGTCAAAGCTGTATAATTGTCTGCCTAGTGATATTATGGGCATAGAGGACATTTATACAGCTTTTTGTTTTAACGAAGCATGTGCAGAAATAATGTTACGTTTACAGAATGAAGAGAAACCGATATATAGAGAACAAAGAGAAGAAGAACAAGAAGAATATAGTAATTTTACGGAATTTTATAAAAAATTTGGAGGTAAATAATCATGGCAATAAACATGGGTTCTGCTATAGCTTACCTCGAATTAGATACCTCTAAATTCTCTAAAGGTTTTACGAGTGCCTATAATGATTTAAAGGTATTTGGAGATAAAAGCGCAACAGCAGGACAAAAATTTAAAGGATTTTCAAGTGCCTTAAATACCGTTGGAAGTGGACTAGCCAAAGGTGTAACATTACCATTATTAGGTGTTGGAACAGCGGCTGTAAAAGTAGCAAGCTCATTTGACAGTGCAATGTCAGAAGTAAAAGCAATAAGCGGAGCAACAGGGACACAATTTACACAGTTAAGAGATAAAGCAATAGAAATGGGTGCTAAAACAAAATTTAGCGCAACAGAAAGCGCAGAAGCTTTCAAATACATGGCAATGGCAGGTTGGGATACAAAAGATATGCTGAATAGTATTTCTGGTGTTATGAACCTTGCCGCCGCAAGTGGTGAAGATTTAGGTACTGTATCAGATATCGTAACTGATGCAATGACAGCATTTGGACTTGCCGCTGATGGTACAACAAAAGTTTTAAAAAATGGTTACAATGTAGAAGTAAGCAATGCAGAACATTTTTCAGATGTTTTGGCAGAAGCAAGTTCACGAAGTAATACAAATGTTTCGTTAATGGGTGCTACTTTTAAGTATGTTGCACCAATAGCAGGTGCAATGGGTTACAGTATAGAAGATACAGCGGTTGCTATAGGTTTAATGGCAAATGCAGGTATAAAAGGTGAACAAGCAGGAACAGCATTAAGAAGTACAATAACAAGGCTTGTAAAACCTACAAAAGAATCTGGAACAGCAATGGACGCATTAGGCATAAGTGTTACAAATTCTGATGGCTCTATGAAAAGTTTAGACGATGTTTTAAGACAAGTTAGAAGTTCTATGTCTGGTTTAACAGAAGACCAAAAAGCTAGTTATGCGGCTATGTTAGCAGGGCAAGAAGGTATGTCAGGGATACTTGCGATAGTTAATGCTAGTGACGAAGATTATCAAAAGCTTTCAGAAAGCATACAGAATTGTACTGGTGCATCACAAGAAATGGCAGATACAATGCAGGATAATTTGGGTGGCGCGGTAACATTATTAAAAAGTGCATTGGAAAGTGCAGGAATAACAATTGGAGAAAGGTTAACGCCATATATAAGAGAATTAGCAGAATGGATAACAGGACTTGTAGAAAAGTTTAACAGTTTATCAGATTCGCAACAAGATTTAATTGTAAAAATAGGACTTATACTTACAGCAATTGCGCCAGTAATGTTGATAGGCTCTAAAGTGTTTTCCCTTCTTAGTTCTATTATCGGAATAATAACAACAGTTGGTGGTGCTTTATCTACGGTGTTTGCATTTGGTTTAAATACCGCCGCATTGAGTGCGGCAGGAGCTTCAACTGGTGTGACAATGTTAGCTGGTGCAATAGGATTTTTAACAAGTCCAATAACATTGGTTATAGCGGCTATAACAGCACTTGTAGCGGCATTTGTTATAGCATACAAGAAGAGTGAAACATTTAGAAATTTTATAAACAACCTTGTAGAAGATTTAAAAACATTTTTTACAGAAACAGTACCACAAGCCTTTGAAATATTTAAAGAAAAAGTTTCAGAAGTGTTTGAAAATGCAAAACAAAAGATTGGGGAATTTAAGGATAAATGTCAAGAGATAGTGCAAAATGTTATAGAATTTTTTACCGTAACATTACCACAAGGAATAGAACAATTCGCAACAGTAACGATTCCAAGTTTTGTGCAAAATGTAATAACATTCTTACAGGAGTTACCTAATAATTTAGGAATCATGGTAGGAGAAATGTTAGGGCATTTATATCTATTTGCGACAAGTGCAATAGAATGGGCGACAACAGCGATACCAGAGTTTATAAACAGTGTTGTGACGTTCTTCCAAGAATTACCAAGCAGGGTATGGGAGTGGCTTGTAAACACATATAACAAGGTAACTGAATGGGGTTCTAATATGATACAAAAGGGAATAGAAGTTGGAAGTAACTTTTTACAAACAGTTGGAGAATTTTTTTCACAGTTACCCGGTAGAATATGGAATTTTCTTGCACAAACATTTCAAAAAGTTGTTGCATGGGGTTCACAAATGGTATCAAGTGGACGTGCCGCAATTACCAGTTTTGTTTCTACAGTAGTTGGAATTGTTACAAGCTTACCATCAAAAGTGTGGGGTATATTATCTCAAATTCCTGCAAAGGTAAGTCAATTAGGTTCACAGCTTAGAAGTGTAGGTGCGGCGGCTTTTAATGCATTATGGGATGGCATAAGAAGTGTAGGAAATTCTATACTCGGTTGGGTATCTGGTTTTGCAAGCTCAATAAAATCTTTTATATCTGGAATAGTAGAAGGATTTAACAGCGTTGTAGGAAGTGCTAACAGTGCTAAGAGTGCCGCCGCAAGCGTAAAAGGCAGACACGCAAATGGACTCGACTATGTTCCGTATAATGGATATATTGCAGAACTTCATAAAGGAGAAAGAGTATTGACAGCACAGGAAAACAAAGAGTATAATGAAGGACGTAGAGGACAGGGTGGTGATACGTTTAATTTCTACAACACGAAGCCAGATGCATATGAGTATGCAAGGCAGATGAAAAGAGCAAAAAAAGAGCTTTTATATGGAATATAAAGAGGTGATAAAAGTTGATAAAACAGTTAAGTATACAGAATATGAAAACAAATGATATCTTAGAATTTGTTGTAGATAAGCCACCTTTTATTATTGATACAATAGACTGGGATATGCCATCTGTTTCCATGGATTCATATAGAGTACCGTTTCAAGTTGGTACGACATTATCTGGTGTAACGGTAGGAACAAGAAAACCTACCGTTACTGGTTATATTACAGCTAATTTAGAGCAAGAAGAAATTCTAGGAATGACATGGAAAGAATACTTTGAGAAACAGGAAAAAGCTATACAGGAAAATAAAATGAAACTGGACAAACTTATATCTGTATATCAAGATGTTTTGATTATAGTTGGTGAATATTTTCTTAAAGCAAGACCAACACAATCACCGAAATATTCTACAGATATGAAAGAAAATAATGAGGTGTTATGTTATTTTTCTTTGGAATTTGAATGTTACAATTCACTATTCTACAAAGGAAGTAAATTTATAAGTCTTGCAATGATTTCTAGTGGTTTTCATTTTCCGTTAGTAATTCCACCAGAAAAAGTTATATTTGGAGAAATATTTAGGCGGCAATCAATAAGCATAGAAAATAATGGTGATGCAGATGTTGGTTGCATTATTAGAATAAAAGCCAATGGTGGTATAGTAAAAAACCCAAAAATATATAATGTTAACACAAATGAGTTTTTAGAATTTTATGACATAACATTAGATACTGGGGACTACATAACAATAACAACAGATATCGGTGAAGAAAATGCAGTAAAACATGATATATCTACAGCAACAGATATTTCCGTAATTGGTAATTTAAAACCAAAAAGCAAATTCTTTCAAATAAAGCAAGGGAGTAACTTTTATGCATATTCTGTAGCAGAAGATTATGTTAATAATATAGAGGTATCTATAGAGTTTACAGAAAGATATTTTAATGTGCGAGGTATGTGATATGATAGAGATTTTAAACAGTGATTTAAAAAAGATTGACGTATTACGAAAATATACATTTGTACAGTATGTAGAAAAATTCAGAGGTGTTGGAACATTTAAAGTAAATGTAAGACTTGCGGAAGAGAATCTATATTTGCTTGATGCATCACAAGATTTTTTTATTTTGTTTGATGGAACAGTTTTTGGAAAGATAGAAAACATAAAAAAAGAAAGTGATAGCGAATATGAAAGAACAGTTGAATTATCTGGTAGACTTGCAAATTACATCTTGACAAAAAGAGTGGTATCTGGTACAATAAATTACAAAGGTAATACAGCAGGACTTATAAAAGGTCTAGTTGAAAGTGAAATAACAAGTGATAAAGAAAGTAACAGATATATAAACATTGCTATATCTTATAATAGTGATGAATTGATAAAAAATAAATGTTCCAACGTAGACAAACAAATAACTGGTGGTTATATATGGGATGCAATAGAAGAATATATGGAACAGGACAAATTAGGATTGTTTTTAACGCCAGTTGTAGAAACAGAAAAAGAAGTAGATGGAATAAAAACAAACATTCAAAAATGGAATCTTGTTATATCAACAGGAAATGATAGAAGAAGAGGAAACGCTGAAGGAAACGCAGCAGTTATATTTTCACAAGGTTTAAGTAACATAGCAAGAACAGATTATACACTAAATACAAAAGACTTTTGTAACGTGGCTTATATCGCAGGAGAGGGAGAAGGAACACTAAGGAAGTGGTTTGTATCATATCAAGATGAAGGTTATAACAAAAAAGGTTGGAACAGAAATGAGTTATGGATAGACGCAAGAGATATACAAAGTGATTCAGATGAATATGAAACTGGTGCAGAATATGAAAGGTTGATAAACCAAAGAGCTGATGAAAAGTTTGCCGATAGTAGTAAAAAGCAAAGCTATACAGCAACGTTAACAGAAGCGAATAAACAATATACTTATGGTGTTGATTATATGCTAGGTGATTTTATTACAGTTGAAGATAATGAACTTGACATAACAGTTGATGCGCAAATTACAGAAGTAACGACAACAATAGAAGGTGTTCGTAAAATTGTAGACGTTGATTTTACATATGGTTCTGTAGAAAAGAATATTGTAGAAAAAATAGAACAAAATACAAATATAATTGAGAATAATACAAACAATATTAAATATCTTGAAAATAAAATTGGAAAAAAAATTTCTGCATATGTGACAAATGTTGGTAAATGTCAAGAAGTTGAAGGTAGGTTTTATTGGAAGTATAGAATGTGGAGCAATGGAGATTTTGAGTTATGGCGTATATTTGCAAAAGCAGACTCATTTGCAACAAATCATTCCTCTGCAAATGGCTGGTATTATTCTGATGAATTAGCCTGGTATCCAAGGGATTTACCATTTAAGGTAAATTATATAGAACAAGTTATGGTATCGGGTGATAGAAAAGGAAACACAGGACTTCCATTTATAAATGTTGTGAATACAGAGATAGTTGATGGTGTTCCAGTAATTAAATTTGTTGTTGTTGCAAATGGAAATAATACATACAACTTATCAGTAGAAATTTATATGAGAGGAACATATCAACAATAGAAAGGAGTGTAATGATGGCAGAAAGAAATGGATTTTTTAATGCATTGGAGTCTGGTGGTGTATATGACAGAGTATATGACGCATCAGACTTTGCAAGCTATTTTTCGCAGTTTATCGGTGATGGTGTATATGTAACACCAACAGACCAATTAAAAGTAATTGCAAAAGACGGGTTAACAGTAACAGTAAAAACAGGAAAGGCTTATATAGATGGGTATTATTACGAGCTTACAGAGGATATGGACATAACACTAAGTCCAAATAGTACATCTTATTCAATTGTAGATTTGATTTGTTGTACATTAAACCTTTCAACTAGAGAAATCAAAGTAAACAAAAAAGAAGCAGTATCTAATATAACACCAGTAAACGATGGAACAGTGCATGAATTGGTGCTAGCTTCTATAGATGTTGGAGTTGGTGTTGCTACAATAACAAATGCAAACATAACAGACCGCAGACCAGATAAAACATATTGTGGCTTTGTTGAAGGTGTGGTACAGCAAATTGACGAATCAAATTTGTTTTTACAATTTACTTCGATGTTTAACAATTGGTTTAATTCGATAAAAGGACAATTGGGAACAGATGTTGCAGGAAGTTTACAAAACCAGATAACAGATTTGAAAAACAGTTTACCAACAATTAGAAGCGGAACAGATGTACCAGACAATTCGCTCGGAAAAGATGGGGATATCTATATCCGTATCGTATCATAGGAGGTGAAATAAATGGCAAGCACATATACAGGTGATGTCATTATCGCTGGAAATCAATATATGCGATACAGAGGGTACTTTGAAGCAAACGGATATTCTATAAATGATTCTCAATATCGTATAGATTATTATGCGAGAGTAGAAATGACACAGGCTTATGAGTGGGGCGTTGGAATATCTGTAGATGGTGGAAACAGTGCAACAGGTGTGTTAACATCAGACCCGGGACATAATTGGTGGAAAGTTGCCGAAGTTTCTGGAAGTTTTACGTTTAACAAAGAAACATATGATAAAACACATACAATATATTGTAACGCATATGGTACGCAAGTAGGTTATTATGGAAGTGCCGGAGGAAGCACAAGAGCGCAATTATCGTTCAATGTTCCTGCAAGACCAAGATACGGTGTATTCTACAATGCTAATGGTGGAACAGGCGCACCAAGCGCACAATATCATTATTATGGATATGATATGACGCTTTCCTCTGTAAAACCGACAAGAGAAGGCTATACATTTTTAGGTTGGAGCAAGTCTGATACAGCAACTACAGCCAGTTATCAACCAAATCAGAATTGGGGAGGGACAAATGGAAACACAACGTTGTATGCGGTATGGAAAAGAGTAGAGGTTTCAATAATGTATAATGCCGTATATAATGGTGGCTCTGTAAATGGCGGAAACACTTATACAAAAAATACTTATTATGGCGAAAAGGTTGGCTCTATGCCAGTTGCGGAAAAAGCAAACTATGAATTTTTGGGATGGAATACGAAAACAGATGGAACTGGAAGTTATATAGATTCAGACCTTATATTAAAGTCTAATGTTATAGTGTATGCTATTTATAAGTTAAAAGCAAACTGTTATACAAAAGATAGCGGAAAACAAAAAACAGCTATGATGTATTTAAAAGTAGATGGTAAATATATAACAGGAACGCTATACATAAAAGTGAATGGAGAATATAAACAAGCTACAATTTAAGAGGAAAAGCAAATTTTATGGATGCATTACAAAGAAGAAAAGAGTTTGCTTTACATTGCTGATACATTAGGAATGGCAGAAACAACGATTAAAAAGAAGCATAGAAAGATTCTAATGAAGATTGGTAAAGCATTTTAGGAAGGTCATTTGACCTTCCTTTTTTATTACACTAAAATGTAACTAAGTAGACACTTTTATGGGACATTGCATAATATATATGTGCTACAATGTAGTCATAGCAGAAAGGAGTGAAAGTGATGTACAATTATACACCATATGGAGTCGGAATGAGTCCATACCAACAACAGCTAACGCAAAACAGAATGGAACAATTACAAGGGCAATATAACAATATGTACAACCAGAATGTGATGCAAGGTCAGCAACAGCAGAACATACAAATGTTAAAAGGTAGACCAGTATCCAGTTACGATGAAGCTAAAGCGGCTATGATAGATTTAGACGGTAGCATGTTTGTTTTTACTGATATTGCAAATAAAAGGATATACACAAAACAAATAATGTTAGATGGTAGTGCAGAATTAAAGGTATATACATTACAGGAACAAAACATAAAAGAGCAAAAACAAGATTCTAATTATGTTTTACAAACAGATTTTGAAGAAGCAATAAATATATTAAAAAATCAGATATTAGAATTAAAAGGGGCGAATGAAAATGAACAGTAACTTTTGTAATAATCCATTATATCAAAGAGCGCAACAGATGGTACAAGGAAAGAATGAACAGCAATTAGAACAAACAGCAGAGAACTTGTGCAAACAGCGTGGAATTGATATGCAACAGGCTTTAAAACAGTTTCAGCAATTTAAGAAAATGTTTGGTATTAAGTAGGTATGAACCTTATGGTTTATATAAATAAATATTTAAGGAGGTACTTATTATGAGTATGGATGGAAATGGACTTAGTGTAGCAGATGCATTAGCACTAGGACGGGACAATGATGGAATGTTTGGAGATGGCAACGGAAGCTGGATTTTTTTCCTTTTCTTTCTTCTTGCCTGGGGTGGAAACTTTGGTAACTGGGGAGGTAATGGAATGAATAGTACAGCAAGCGCATACACCGACAGCGCAATCCAGAGAGGTTTTGACAACCAAGCAGTAATGAATAAGCTGAATGGTTTAGACAATGGTTTATGTGATGGTTTCTATGCAGTAAATACTTCGCTTCTGAATGGTTTTAATGGAACACAGCAAGCCATTAACAATGTAGCAGTAGCAGGTATGCAGAACACAAACGCACTTGCAACACAGCTTTCTGATTGTTGCTGTACAACGCAGAGAAGCATTGATGCAGTACGGTATGAGAACGCAAGAAACACTTGTGATATCGTAAATGCAATTAAAGCCGATGGTGATGCAACAAGAGCATTGATGACACAGAATGAAATTCAGAGTTTACGTGACCAGTTACAGACAGCAAACTTCCAGTTGAGCCAGCAGGCACAAAACGCAACACTGATTGCAACTCTCAGACCTACGCCTATTCCGGCTTATCAAACTTGCAGTCCGTATGAAAGCGCACAGATGTTTTCACATTATGGAACAGCCTGCAATAATGGCTGTGGATGCTAGGATATGTGTAGAAGCTTGTATTTTAAGATTTAAGAGGTTTTCCGCTTATGCGTGATGAATTTGTAGGGGCGGTGAATAACCGCCCTTATTCGTTTAATTAGAACGTTTAGAAAGGTAGGTAATATATATGCCATGTAATTTATATAATAATAATGGTTGTGGCTGTGGTGGTTGTATACATTTTGTAAAAACAAACAGTGTAACATTAGTTGATAATGTTCTGGTATTAAATATACCACAGGCAACGTATAGCAACAAAGAAAAAGTATGTATTTGTATTGCACAAACAATACCAGACATAACAAGTGCTGATACTGTAGCAATTACAATAGGGGCAGGAACAACACAATATGTTCTGAGAAACAGAATTGGAAACAATGTTCATGCAGACCAGATACGAAGCAGAAGAGTATACCATACAAACATAGCAACGGATACTGGTGTGTTTACGGTAAGCAGTTGTGAATTGTGCAAGACAGGATTTAATTTTCCGACAATACCAGCGTAGGAGGTGTAAGTTATGTATGAAAGAAACGGTGTAAAATATGGAGTAACAGAACAGGAACAAACAGGAACACAGGAAGAACAGCCATGGAGTAGAAAGAATGAACAAGGTATGCAGAGAGCATATACAGGAATGAATGTAAACAAGCGTGAAAAAGAACAAAGTGCAGAACAGATTTATGTAGAACTTGATGAACATATGAAAAAAGCATTATGTTTCCATGAACAGCTTGCGGATTATTTTTGTTTCCTCGGATTGCAAGGTTTTAAGCGTAAGTTAGAATATCAGTATATGTGTGAAGTAGCAGAAGGAAGAAAGCTACACCACAAATATATAAACATTCACAAAAAGCTTATTCCGGTACACCAGATAGAAGTGATACAGTTTATCCCAAGGGAATGGAGTAAATACACAACAGAAGATGTAAACGACAATGTTTTACCGAAATTTGTAAAAAGTGCAATAGAACAGTATAAAGAATGGGAAGAAGAAACAAAAGAACTTTATGAGGAAATGTGGCAAAAGTGCATAAACATTGGTCTGATTGCGGATGCTGAATACATTAGCACACTTGTAGAAGATGTTACAAAAGAACTTAAAAAGATAAACAGGATGCATGAACAACTTAATGGAACAGGTTACAATGCAGTAAGTATTCACGGTATGCAAGACAAATACCACGAAAAATATAAAAAGAAATATAATGAAGAATATACAAACAAAGAAGCAAAACAAATGAAAGAACATAAAAAGAATAAGTAATATTTATATAAGCTATATATTATATATAATACTATAATAGTAATATTGTAATATATAGCTTATTTTATGTTATGAAATTTTTTTAAAATATTTTATATAAAAGTGTTGACAAGCATAATAATATATTATATAATATAATCAGAAACAAGGTAATACAAAAGTTTTGGAGGACAAAAAGTTATGAGATATTTTAAAAACATTGAAACATTAGAGCAGTTAAGAAAAGAATACAAAAGACTTGTAAAGGAGAATCATCCAGATAACGGTGGCTCTGATGAAGCAATCAAAATTATCAATGTAGAATATGAGGAACTTTTTAAAGTCCTTAAAAACAGTGATACAGCAGAAAATAAAAGTAAATATAACATGGCAGAAGATGAAATGTTAAGAAATGCTATTAACAGTATTATCAATCTGAATATTGACATAGAAATTTGTGGTTCATGGATTTGGGTAAGTGGAAATACATATGGATGTAAAACAGAGTTGAAAACAAATGGCTTTAGATGGGCGAGTAAAAAGAAAATGTGGTATTGGCATAATCCAGAAGAAGTAGTAAAAGGATATGGAAAAACAACGATGGCAGACATCAGAACAAAATATGGTTCACAGATTGTAAAAGAATCAGCAAAAAAGGTTTGTATTGCATAAAAAAATATCAAAAAGGGGTTGACAAAACAGTCCCTTGCGATATATAATATAGTTACAAGGTAAGGAAAACAAAATAAAACAAAAGGTTGGAGGAAATGAACATGAAAACATTAGCAAAACAGAAAATCAATGAGAAAGCAGAAATTTTAATTGCAAGAGCAAAAAGAGCAAAGATGATGTATGAAGCCGGAAATATTCCTTCTGAAATGTATGATGATAGATTAACAAAATATACAAATACATTTAAGGGTTATATAGATGCATTTGCAGACATGGAAATTTTAGAGGGAAGTGAATATGGTGAAATTCTCACACAGTTTCATGAATTATTGAGCGAAGTAGTAAAATAAAACAAAAAATCTTCATTATATTATTGACATAATAAATTGTTAGTAGTATAATGAAGATGTAAACAAAAGAGAAGCAAAAGAAAGGAAACAAAATGATGCAAAAATATAAAGAATTTGAGAATACGCAAATGGTAGCTGTGAAAAGAAGTTTAATGACATACAGTGAAGCAATGGCAAACTGTTATGGATATTTAACAGCAATGAAAGATTTTGGTTTACTAAATGAAGAACAGAAAACACATGAGGTAAACAATATGTCTTATAGATTCTTGAATATGCAGAAAACAAGTTTACATAGATAGGAGAATGAAACATGAAGTTAAAAAACTTATTGTTAGGAACAGCACCTATTTGGCTACCCATTCCAAGTATTATAGTCATAGGATATGTTTTAAAATTTTTAAATTGGTAGGTTGACAAAACTAAATATAAATGTTATAATAAAGAAAAACAAAAGTAAGGAGAACAAAAAACATGAATAAAACAGAATTAGAAGTAATGAAGGTAGCAGAATTAAAACAGTTATGCAGAGAAAGAAAGATGCCGCTTGAAAGCAAAGGACACAAATTTAATAAAGGAGAACTTATTGACAGACTTATGTGGTATGAAGATGATAAAAAAGACATTGATAAAAAGATTGAAGAAAGTGCAGAACCATTAAAACAGGAAGTTGAAACAGAAGAAGAAAAATGGGATGCGCCAGTATTACAGGAACATAAAGAAGAAATTGAAAAACCGAAGCAGGAAAAGAAGTTTGTACAGCATGAAGAAAACAGACTTTACCCGTTACCGTTCGCAAAAACGCTTGATGAAATCATTGATAAATATTCAAGACCAAAACATGAAAGCGTTTTTGAAAATGCATTGAAAGTTGGTTCTTTTGTGGTGTTTATTCATTATGTAGAAGCAAAAGATGGAAATGTATATAGAAAGCTTAGAACAGCAAAAGTAACCGCTGTAAACAGAAAGAAAAAGCTTGTGAGGGCAGAAAGTTTTTTTGGTAATACATTTGAATTACCTTTTGAAGAATTACTTTTCATTAGAGAAGCAGATGGATTTTATCCAATGGATATTAACAAGTATCTTAAAAAACAGAGAACAGAATATGGCAGAAAGGTTATAAGTGAAAAGTATGAAAGTGAACATGAAAGAAATAAGTAAGAGTGTAAAAGCTCTTTATAATCTCCAACAGCAAAAGAAGGACTTTGACAAGTATTATAATGAAACAAGAAAAAAGGAACAGCTTGCAATTTCTAATTTCATGTTTAGCAATCTAAAAGATAATGTAAATACTTTTGATATTGGTGTTGGAGATAAAAGCATAAAAGTAACAAAAGTAAGAACAAAAAAGATTATATGGGATATAGAAAAGTTAAAGCAAAGGATTCCAAAAAAGCTAATAAAACAATTTGTAAACAAAACATACACAATAAATAATATGCAAGGGCTGATTGAGTATTTGAAACAGTGTGGAGTTGATGCTAAGAAGTTTAAAAAATTTATTGATATAACAGAAGAGGTTGACAATGATAAATTAAACAATCTTAGTGAGTTAGGAGAATTAAAAGTAAAGGATATAAAAGGGTGCTATGAATTACAGTTAGGAGAACCATACATTAAAATAACGGAAATGAAGCAGGATGCAGAGGAAATATAACGGAAACGATTTAGCAAGAGTTCTAATCTATTATGGACTAATCTATGAAACAGAAAGTACACAAATAAAAATTGTTTGTCCATTCCACGATGATGCAAACCCAAGTATGGTTGTAAACTTAGCAGAAGGAAGTTTTTATTGTTTTGGTTGTGGAGTACAAGGAAACGCATATGATTTTGTAAAGTTTGCAAACCCAAAATTAAATGATTTACAATGTTGTGTATTACTCGAAAAAATAGTAAGAAGCAATGAAGTAAAAAACATACAAGTTAAAGTACGAAACAGAAGAAAGAAATATAGTAAAAATTCTATTCGTGAAGCATATACATATTATTATGGGTTACATGAAACAGACTGGAATATACCTAGAACGGCAGAAGAAAAGCAAGTAGCAGAATATATGGCTAAACGTGGATTTAGCGCAAGAGCGTTGAATATAGGGCGTTGTAAGGCAAGCTACAGCCTAAGTTACCCGGTATTATTCCCCATATTGGATAATGGAGAATTTAGGGGGTGGGTTGGAAGAACAATGAATAAGCAGGTAGAAAAAAAACGAAAATATCTGTATAATGATGGTTTTAGAAAACGTGATACATTGTGCGGTAATTATTCAGAAAACAGCGTGGTATATATTTGTGAAGGTTTCATGGACTATCTAGCAATAAGAACAAGAGGACATATAAAAAATGTTGTTGCTATATTAGGATGGCACATATCGGATGAACAAACAAAGAAGTTAAAAGATAAAGGTATAACAACTGTAGTTAGCGCACTTGATAATGATGAATGCGGAATAAAGGGAACAAAATATTTAGAAAGGTTTTTTAATGTAGTAAGGTTTCAATATCCAGAGAATATAAAAGATTGTGGAGAAATGAATGAAAAACAAATAAAAAAATGTATAAGAGAAACGAGGAAGTTGTATGAAATTAACAGTAGAAATAGTAATAGGAATTTCACTAATACAAAAGAATACAGGAAAAGAATTTAATCTTGACAAGTGTATAAAACAGGAGTATGATGAAAATAGTGAAAAGTATAAAGAGCTTGTTGAAACATATACTGAAAGAATAGGTTTTGAAAGGACAGAAAACAAAGACAAATTCGACAAAGAACTTCTAAGTATTATCACAGCAGAATCAAAGAAAGATGCAATGGAAACAATTGATAATATTATGAAAGTTGTGAAAGAAGTGTACAGAACAGATAAACATGGATGGATTGAATTTGGTGGTTATGTTCTGAATATAGAAGATTTTAGTGGTATATGCATAAACAAGTTTGAATCTAACTTTTCAAAACATTAGCAGAAAGGAACAAAAAGAAATGGGAAAAATTACATTAAGTGCAATTAAAAGTGAAATTGCAAAGAGTGGAAGTAGCAAAGGAAAGTTCATGTTTTTTAAAGAAGGAACAAAAGCACGTATCAGATTCTTAACAGACTTTGAAGATGGTATTGAAATTGAATTTCATAACAGTTTTGAACAGGGGATAAATGTTCCATGCCAAGAACAGTTCGGAAGAGATTGTCCATATTGTGATATGGAAAATATTAAAACGAGAAAGTTGTATGCATGGAGTGTATATGATTATGAAAGCAAAGAAGTTAAATTACTTATGTTTGCGGCTAATAATTGTAGTCCAGTTCCTACACTTGCTGTATTGTATGAAAACAACGGGACATTACTAGATAGAGATTATACAATTATTCAGAGTGGAAAACAGACAAATAAATCATTTACAGTTGTTGGTGAAAATCCTCTTAAATTCCGTATTAAAGCAAAACCAATGTCTGATAGTGCAATTATGAAAGCAATTGATAAAGCATACCCATCTGATAACAACGAAGATTTTGAGGAAGAGGACAAAAAATCTAAAAAGAAGAAAACAAAATCAAAACCTAAAAAAGAAACAGAAGAAGTTGAGGATGAATGGGACGAAGAAGAAGCAGAGGACTATGAAAGTATGAAACCGCAAGAACTTTATAAACTCTGTAAAGAAAGGGATATTGATTGTAAACCAAAGAAGTCAAAAGAATACTATATTGACCTCTTGGAAGAAGCGGACGAAGAGGAAAACGAAACAGATGAATGGGACGAAGAAGAGGATGGATGGGAGGATTAAATAAATGTTTATAACAAGAAAAGAATTTGAAAGACAAATTAAGAAAGCAAAGAAACGTGGTGCAAAAGAAGCATATGAAAAATGTTCAGTGAATAGCAGTATTGATTCTATTAGTCGTAATATGTATGACAATGTAGATAGGGTACATATGGAACTTGACAAGATTCTTATTCGACTTGATAAATTGGAAAATAAATTGCAAAATACAAGAAATGAAAAGAAACAATAGAATAAAGAATAATTTAGGCTTGACATAGTTCAAGCCTTTTGCTATAATTATAAGTGTAAAGAGACAACAGAAAGAAAGGGAAACTGAATATGGGGAACTTCTTTGATTTGCATAGACACACAGAGTATAGTCTATTCGATGGATTTGGAAATCCAAAAGATTTAGCAAACATAGCAAAAGAATTAGGTTATAAAGCGTTAGGAATTAGTGACCATGGAAGTATCAGCGGATTGATTAAACATTACCAATCGTGTAATGAAGTAGGAATTAAACCAGTGATGGGTTGTGAAGTTTATTTCCTACCAGATTATAACAAAAAGAATGAACAAAGTAAAAGGTACTACCATTTAAATTTGTTCGTAAAGAATTTGCAAGGATACAAAAATTTATGTCACATTATGACAAAGGCAAATACAGAGCAATTCCATTATAAGCCAATCGTTGATTTTAAATTATTGGAACAGTACCATGACGGATTGATATGTACTACAGCTTGCATTGCATCAGCAACCTCACAAGCCATTTTAAATGGTCATACAGCAACGGCAGGAAAGTTATTGGATAAATTTAAGTCTATATTTAAAAAAGACTTATATGTTGAAATACAGCCTTATAAGATAGATAACAAATATACACAACAAAAGGTTGACTATACATTGATGTGTTTAGCAAGAGAAAGAAAGATAAAATGTATCCTAACAAGTGATAGTCATTTTGGTAGAAAAGAGGATTTTGACACATATTGCAAAATGCATGAAATAGGAAAAACAACACTTGATGTAAAAAATACATATGGTGAACGTTATATGCCAAGTGAGTATGAGATAACAGAAAGATTTGCAAAGATGTATAAAAAGAAGTTTAAAAACAGTATGCAAGTCGCAGAAATGTTTGCAGACAATATGAAAGAAATTTATAACAAGGTTGAGGACAACATTCTTGATGGTTTGGAACTTGAATTACCAAAAACAGCAAATGGAAAGAAAGAGCTTTTACAGCTTACGAAACAAGGTCTAAAAGATAGAGGAAAATATACAAAAGAATATATAAACAGATGTAAGGAAGAATTGGAAGTTATTAACTACCATGGTTTTGCTGATTACTTCTTGATAGTCCGTGATTATATCAATTGGGCAAAAGAACAAGGAATTGCAGTAGGAAAAGGAAGAGGCTCTGCTTGCAATTGTTTGGTAGCATATGCAATAGGAATCACCGATGTAGATAGTATTAAATACAAACTTGATTTTAGCAGATTTATGCGTAAGGAAAAGAAAGCTTTGCCTAAACTATATTGGGCGTCATTTGTGAACGTTGCTTAACGGTGTGGATTGTAGAACAATCTGCTAACGGTGAAAGCTAAAGCCATTAAGGTATGCTAATACCGTGCTAAATAAACATGTACGTGTGGAAAAGTGTAACGACTAACTGGTGGTGAGTGTAGCCAGAGTAGGTTTGGAGATAAGCACCTTACCGAAGCGCAAATGCCATGTATAAATACATGGGTGAGATAGTCTAACCCCCTTAATAAATATCGGGAAACCGAGGGTATAAATGGATATAGATACAGATTTTGAAACACCACGTAGGCAAGAAGTTATTGATTATGTTATTAAAAAATATCCAAACAAAGCTATACAGATATGTTCTTATGGTATGTATGGCGTAGATAACCTTATAAATGATTTAGCAGGCGTATGTGGTTTGAAAACAACAAAAGAAGTAGATTATTACGAAGCTGATGAAAACAAAAAGAAAGTTGCAGAAATTAAGAGTTTTATAAAAACATTTGAACATGATGGAGAACTTGATTTACAACAACTTAAAAAAGCAGAGCAAACAAAAGAGTATAATGAACAGTACGACAATATTATAAAGCATTTTTGCAAGATGTATGGAAAGATACGATATCTAGGAAAACACGCCGCAGGAGTAGCAGTTGTTGGAACAGATATAAGTGACTATACTTGTATTATTATGCGTGACAGAAAGACAGGTGCGTTAAGTAGTTGTTTTGACAAAGATGATTTGGAGCATATCAATTGCACAAAATTTGATATGTTAGGTCTTTCCACTATGGGAGAGTTAAAGGAATTAGAACAGCTTACAGGGCATAAAGTAACAGAAGAGGAAGAAAATGATAGTAAAGTTTTAAAGAATTTCAGAGATGAAAAAACAGAAGGAATTTTCCAGTTTGAAAAAGGCACACCAAAAAAGATTCTTAGAACAATTCATGCAGATTGCGTGGAAGATAT
>OHDD01000179.1_pt1 | contig 39483 bp, 39 predicted proteins | sample 1566941 | NCBI WGS metagenome assembly OHDD01 (sample SAMEA3879580, study PRJEB24766) | human gut metagenome | biome: human-associated habitat; feature: feces | place: USA | collected 1985/1987 | reverse complement strand
CCGGTTGACGTAAAGCTGTCTGTTTCCGTATCGGAAATCAACAGCAAAGTCGCTGAACTGACGGATACGATTGCTTCTCTCAACCAGAAGGTAAATGACCTGACGGCTGAGGTTGAGACGCTGACTCCGTACCGTGAAGCTGCTCAGAAGGCAGAGCACGATGCGGCTGAGGCAAAGCTCCGCGCTTATGCAGAGAATTCCAAGCAGTTCACCGAAGAAGAGCTGCAGAGCGAGGAAATGATGAAGATTTTCAGCGAACTGGATGAATCCGCGCTGAAGATGATGATTGCTGACCGTGTGGTTTCCGCACAGGCGCAGCAGATTCAGGCAACTGTATCTGCACCGCAGGTTCAGCTGTCCAATACTTCCAACCTGACGGTCAATGAACCGTCCGCAGACGGCGTATCTCTGATGCGTGCGTTCCTGCGCCACTAAAATCAAAAGAAAAGGAGAAATTGACATGATTCGAGAGCTTGAAACTGTACAGGGCAAGCCCGTTGAGCTGCTTCTGACTTCCGCAGTTGTTAAGAAGGGCGCACCGGTAGACGTTGACTCTGAGGACCAGACCGTAAAGGCAACCGCAGAAGGTCTCGGCACCAAGCTGTGCGACGTAAACGCAAAGTACGAGGGCATTTACTCTATCGTTGAGCCGACCGACGGCGAGTTCGAGGAGGCTGCAGCTGGCGAGCGCGTTCGCGTTATCCAGACTCTGCCGGGTGAGATGTATGCTACTTCCGAGCTGGACACCGAGACCCTGCAGGCTGGCGACAAGCTGCAGGCCAAGAACGGCAAGTTCGTAAAGGCAACTGCTGGCCAGTACGCTTACGAGTACCGCGGCATCTACTCTGATCCGACCGGTATCAAGATGGGCAAGATCGCGCGTGTAGAGGTTTCTACCGTAGCATAAGCCCTGTTAACCAACTACATTTGAGGAGTCTTGTACTCCTCTTTTCTATTTTTTGAAGAAAGGAAGATACACATGAACACTGAAATCAGTGCAATTATGGATCAGTCTGGCCGTGTTCTGGACTGGGCAAATGCTGTAAAGTATTCCCCGGCTGAGCTGTCTGCTGAGGACAAGGAAATCTCCGCAGTTACCGACGCTTGGGTAAAGGAGCTGGGCAAGACCGGCTATGACAAGGATCACGAGCTGTCCGCTCTGATTACCAAGACCTTCACTCCGGAGACCGTTTCTGCTCCGTCCGAGCTGATCGATATGCTGTTCGACACCGATTCCATCGGCGAGTTTGATGATTACCGTGTAACCGTTGACCCGAAGAACACCATCGAGGTATATGACGCAATCACCGGCGGCAACGTACCGCGTTCTTTCATTGACCACAAGGTTCTGAAGCCGACTTTCTGCTCTCTGCAGGCTGAGACCTCTCTGAAGCTGGAGGACATCCGTCGCGGCGGCTACAAGACCGTAGCTAATCTGATCGCCTACATCAACGAGGCATTTGAGTTGGAGCGCGTTGCTCGCATCATCAACGTTATCGACAAGGCTCTGGCTGACGGCGACAACGTATTCAACGAGGCTGAGGCTGTTCCGTCTGATACGGTTTCTCGCAATCTGGCAACCTACCTGATGGATGTTGCTGAGAATGGTGAAACCCCGGCTATCTTTGGTCAGAACAAGTACATTGTTGGCCTGACCAAATTGCCGTCTGCAGTAACCGGTTTGTCCAACGAGGTAAAGAACCAGTACAACAAGCTCGGCAAGTTTGAACTGTACGCTGGCTGCCGTCTGTTCGGTCTGTCCGGTGTGAAGAAGCTGGCTAACGGCAACTTCATTATTCCTGACAAGCGCCTGTTCGCTGCTGCTGGCAAAATCGGTAAGGTCATCACTCGTGGCGAGACCCGCACTCTGCAGGAGACCGACATCAACAACGAGCAGATTCACATCAAGGTTTCTGGCTACTCGTTCGGTTCTGTTATCACTGACATTTCCAAGGCAGCAAAGGTAGTTTACGCTAAGTAATCCACCTTGGTGTTCGGGCGGACAATAGTCCGCCCAAAAATAAATCTAAGGAGACTAAATCTTGAATTACAAAGCAGATACCCCAGTAAAGGTATTTAATCACAGCATCAGTTCTATCAATCTTCCCGGTCAGTTCCGAGAGTATTATTTGGAAGGCAGCCGTGGGGTCCCAACGGTTCTGACGATGCCATTCTCTGATGTGGAATACATCAACTCGCGCACACCGGTGTTCCGCAATGGTCGTGTTCAGTTTGATGAGAATGAGCGAGATGGTATTTATCATGCGCTTTATCTCGACAACTGGAAAGACACGGTTCTCTTCGATGAAGAGATCGACCGTATCATTCGTGAAAACGATATGGATGCAGCGGCGCGGTTCGTGAAGATTGCCGATGTTGCGGAGATTCATCGTGTTCGCAGTCATATGGTTGCTCTGCAGAACGATGATGGTGCGGAAATCTCCAATCGCATGATCGATATTATCAACCAGCGTTACGATGAGATCAACCGTGGCGTCCGCAACTCTGAGATCAATCTTGGCAAGGCGAAGGAACGCGCAAAGCAGGACGAAGACCCGCGCATTACGGCGATGATGGAACAGATGGCTGCACTTCAGGCACAGCTGGCGGCTATGCAGACTGCATCGCAGACTGCGCCCACACCGAAGAAGCAGACCACTCGCAAGAAGGCTGCTCCGGCTGCAAAGACCGACGCTGAGTAAATACGAGGAGGTGTACGCCCAATGTCCACTCCTTGTGAATCTGTCTACGATGTTTTCTTCGACTTGATTGAAGAAGATCGTGACTTTTTCAACTACTATGAAGCGACTGACGAAGAGAGTTACATGCTTGCCCTTCAGCGAGCAAAAGCTCTGCTCCGCGACGCCGCAATTAGAATGCAGATGGAATGCGATGCTGAAATCGACTTCACTGACACCTATACGGAAGGCGAAGGGCGCAAACAAAAGGAGTTTTTCACTGCTGACTTAACTCCCTTCGAAATCGACCTTCTCGCTAACCTGATGTATGAGGGCTATCTGAAGCGAGATGTTTCCAAGCTCCGTGCATTCCAGCACCAATATACGCCGAGCGACCTTCAGGTATTCTCCCCTGCCAATGACCGAAAGACCTTTATGGCTATGTACAATACGGTCGTAGAGGAGAACAAGGTAAAGCTCGACCGTTATGCTCGCAGAGACCGAACGACCGGTAAGCAGCGCAGTATTGACTATACCTCCTACGAAACGGAGGAAAGTTGATGAACGCGCTGGAAAAAAACCGTTGGATTTGTTTCGGCAAAGAAGCCACTTACGCCAAAGACTCGCGTATCGCTGCTCTTCAAAAGGACTTTGCAAATCACTTCAAAGATTCGATTGATTATCAGCCGGAAGCGAAGGTCAATGGAAAACAACAAGAACTAATTGTGGCAAAAAACAAGAGCGTTACCAACACCCGCCGTATTTACGCCTATCCGGGCGAAACCTTTTATGCGGGCGATGTGGTAGATGCACTTAATGCCAAGTGGCTGATCACAGAAGTTGATCAGAACAAAGAAGTATACACCAAGGGCATTATGCAGCTCTGTAACCGCGAGCTTATCTGGCAGAATCGCCATACCGGCGAGATTCTTCGCCGTTGGGTTACAGCCGAAAAGCCGTATTACTCCAATCTGGATGAGGCAAAGCCGCTCACAGTTTCCAGCCGTGAGTACAAGATTCAGGTTACGTTCGACGAAGAGACTTCTCTTATCGACATAGACAAGCGATTCATGCTTGAAATCATCGGCGAAAGCCCCAAAACGTACAAGGTTACTGCTGTCGATACCATTACCGCGCGTTCTTACCAGAGCGGCGAGATTCGCGGATTCTTGGTGCTCAACGTAACACAAGACCTTTACAACCCCAAGACTGACCGCAAGGATTTGCTCCTTTGCGATTATGTTGAACCGGCGCAAATGCCAGACCCAACACCCTCCCCCGCCGACGATGGAAAAATTACGTTCACCTACAATGGCAACGCAACGATTCGTCAAGGTGGTTCAGCTAAGAAGTTTACCGCGCATCTGTATGACGGCGCGGACAATGAGATTCTTGACGCTGAGTTTGAGTGGAGTATTGCTGTGGACGGCGTACTGATGGACAAATTCACATTGACACCGAGCGGCGCTTTTGCCCGTCTGGCGGCTATGGACTTTGTCGAATTGCAAGGCGTTGTGGTTCAGCTTATCGCTAAGCATGGCGAGATCAAAGGAAGTCTGGATGTGGAGGTGGTTTCGTGAGAAACGGAGACAAGCAGTCCGAAGTGACGAAGCTCAAGCGAGAGATTATCAAGCTGCTGTATTCAAATCCTGAAATCATTGAAATTCTGGACAACGAACAGGTTGACCCTGACTGCCCAGATACCGCTGAATGGGTTTGTATTTTCCCGTATGTAAAGCTGGCTAATATTCAGGAGGAGGTTGGCACCTTCATTGGTGTGACCATTGACTCCAATGGCCCGCTGGAGAACGACCGATTCAAGCAGCTGCTTGTAACGGTGACGGCCTTTTGCCCGATTACCAATATGCAGGTAAAAGGACAGAAAGGTACGCGCACCGATATTCTCGCCGGAGATATTTCCGAAACGCTCAACTGGAACCGCAGCCTCGGCATGTTCCGTTTGAAACTCGTAAATGAGCAGGAGGGCGTTATGTCTGCTCAGCAATACTATTTCAGAACATTGCAGTTTACCGCAATTCGCGGCAATGATCTGAAGAATGGGCAGGCCAATATTCATTGAATGACCTGAAAATGTACCGAGGCGACCCTTTGGTCATCAATGACTTAATCCAAGTGCGGCAGCCGACACTCGGAGAAATTGCAGATTTTGGCGAAGAGCGTTATTTTCAGATGCTTTCCGCTATCTGTGGTTCGCCGAGCGACTTTATGGTGGCACTTGATGACATGGGTATCCGATACGAGGAGATCACGGACTTTCAACTGTTCTTGATGCTCACTCGCAACTTAACACCAGATGATACCCGTATTTTACTCGGAGATTTAGACTTGTCTGCTTATGAGCCGCAGCTCAACCCGCAGGACGGTCAGCTTCGCTTATACAATCCTAAAACACAATCCGTCGTTGACAATGCGGTCTATCAACAGATCACGTCATTCATTCGTCAAATGCACTCTATGACGAAGAAGATCGTCAAGACGGTAACCGAGCATGACAGAGAATATATGCTAGCCAAGGAGAGACGTGCTGCAAAGTACGCTCGCCGCCACCAGCACTTTGAATCTGTCCTGTTCCCTTTGATTTCCGCACTTTGCAACCATGAGGGGTTCAAATACAACCCCGACACGGTTTGGGATGTGCGGATTTTTGTGTTTTATGACAGCTTAAAGCGGACACAGAAAATCACCGAAGCAAGGCAACTGACGGCCGGATTGTATGCCGGCACGTTAGATAAAAAGAGCATCAGCGATGACGCTCTGAACTGGTTAGGGAACCTGAGTTAAGGTTTCCTTTTCTAACTCAAACTAAAGAAAGGAAGAGACACACTATGAATATGGAGAATTTCCTGCTGGAGTCCTTCGATCTGGCGTCTATCTACGACATCACCACCGGTGAGCTGTACGCACTGTGCGACCAGATTAAGGATGGTTCTCTGGAGAACACCGTTGATTCCAGCGATGTTACCGGTAAGATGGGCATGCTGCTCGCTTCTCTCGACCGTAACAAGGCTGCAACGATTACTTGGAACAACGCATTCCTCGTAGCTGGTCTGCTGGCTGCTCAGGCTGGTACCGACATTGAAGAGGCATCTGAGGATAACAAGATTCAGGTTCCGAACTTCGAGCGCGTTGAGCTGGACACCGACACCACCGCTAAGCTGTCCTACGTTCCGGTAGGCGTTGAGGGTGCTGAGGTTAAGCGCATCTGGCTGGTTGCAAGCGACGGCACGCAGGGTGCTGAGTACACTGTTGTTGCTGACACCCCGGTTAAGGGCAAGTCCTTCACTGTTAATGCTGCAGAGAAGACCATCACCTTCGCAGCTGATGACCTGAAGAAGGGTTCCGAGATCTACGTTGCTTACGACCACGAGATCACCGAGGGCCGCAAGATTTCCAACATCGCAGACAACTTCTCTAAGAATGCACGCATTCTGGTTGATTGCACTGTTGCTGAGAAGTGCGACGAGAACATCAAGCACCATGCAATCCTCGAGATTCCGAAGGCTAAGATCGACGGCAACTACACTCTGGATATCGGTGACGAGCCGGCTGTTCATGCGTTCAGCGCTAAGACTCTGACCGACGTATGCGCCAAGGACAAGACCCTCTGGAACATCTATCTGGTAGCCTAAGTTATCTGATTCATCGGGAGGCTTTCGAGCCTCCCTTTTTATACAGAGGTGTGGCCAAGAGGATACGGCAATCGGCTTTGACCCGATGATCGTTGGTTCGAATCCAACCATCTCTGCCATACATGCGAGTGTGGGCTAATTGGTACGCTATCGGTCCCCAAAACCGTATGATCTTCGTTCGACTCGAAGCACTCGTGCCACATTAAATTAAGAAAGGAAACTACTATGGCTGAATATCTGAACGCAGTCTGCAAAGTCTGCGGTAAAAAGTATCACCATTGCGAGATGTGTGAACAGATCGGCAGCTGGCGTGCGGTAGCATGCTCGCCTGAATGCTGGAACATCTGGGTAGACACTGTTCGCGCACGCAAAGCCGCTGAAGCTGCGGCGAAGGAGCCGGTCGTAGAAGCTCCCGTTATCGAGGAGACTCCGACCATCACCTATGAGGATTCGCGTCCTGCTGAGGATGTATATGACGCGGATGTGAGTGTATCAACCGAGGAATGACCGTTTTTGTCCTCGGTTTCTTTACATTTCGCAAATAAAACGAAAATTTTTTGAACGGAGGCGAACGCGAATGGCTTTAACCGATTACAAACCTTTTCAGACGGTAAAAATCAACAGCTACACACAGCTTGACATCGTGCCGCACAGCTCGATTGAGGCTGTGGCTTTTGAAAAATGCGCCGACCCGAAAGAGACACTCGGCAGTTACTATTCCAGTAAGGAAAAGAAGCCTCAGATTATGATTAACGGCGGTCTCTTTAATATGTCCACCGGGCACAACGTTATGTCCTTTGTCTGCGACGGAAAGGAACAGAACTACCAGAACGGCTTTACAGGTATGGGTGTGCTTGGCGGCGACCCGGCGAAGCTGGTATACGGAACTGACAGGGCACAGAAGTGGAAATATTTCATGACTGCCTACCCTATGCTCGTTATTAACGGCAAGGCAAACACCGTTTACGGCAATGCTTCTAACCTCAACTACTTAACCTTGCGCTCGGCGGTGGGTGTTCGTGAGGATGGAACGCTTCTCATCCTGACGGTAGACAAACCGGGCATGAAGTTTGCCGAGATGGCGAAAATCTTCGTTGAATACGATGCTCAGTATGCGATGAACCTCGATGGCGGAGGTTCTGTCCGCAAGATGCACGAGAACAAGGTTGTGAATGCGCCGATTGAAAACCGACCGGTGGACAACGTGTTCTGTGTATATCTGAGGGAAGACCCGCTCGCGAAGCTGGCCGACCAGAACGAAATTGCAAGCTGGGCACGACCTTATGTTGAGCAGATGATTGTATCCGGTATTATGCAGGGAGACGCGAACGGGAAGTTCCGACCAAAGGCTGCTGTAACCCGAGAGGAACTCGCGGCGGTCATTGCGCGTGTATTGGATAAGGTAGAGTGAATCCAATGCGCGTATTAAGTTTTGACCAATCGACCTTGATAACCGGCTGGGCTGTTTTTGAGGACGGTAAATATGTCCGTCACGGAATGATCGACTTGCACAGCCAGAAAGACGGCAGTATACGCTTTACGGAGATGTGTTTTGCTATCCGTGACGTCATCACAAAATACAAGCCCGATCAAGTGGTTGTCGAGGATGTTATGTACATGAAGTCGGCGCAGGCACTTATTGTTCTTGCCCGACTGCAGGGTGTCATTCTGGGATACTGTCAAATTTTTCAGGTTCCCGTAACGATTTACCTGCCTACCCAGTGGCGCAAGGTGCTCGGCTTTAAGCAAGGGCGCGTCACTCGCGAAAATCTGAAACAACAGGCTATCGACCTGATTCGCGAAACCTATAACTTGTCCGTGGAAACGGACGAAGCTGACGCGCTTTGCATCGCGTTGGCGTATCTTAAAAATTTGGAGGAACAAAAGAAAAATGTCCAAGAAGACTGATATTATGGCGGCTCTGACTCCGTATGTAGAGTCTGTAACCAAGGATCTCACTATCGGCGAGACCATTATTCCAATCAAGATTAAGCCGCTGATTACCCCGAAGATGCGTGCGACTATTGTAAACGAGGTCGGCCAGCATATTGATGACGGTGACGGCCGCAATTTTGGTCTGGTTGACTGGGCTTTCCGCTCCGCTGTCGTAAAGATTTGCACTGACCTGCATATCTCACTGGATGGTGGCTTTGAAGCTGCTCTGTTGTATAAGACCGATATCTATGCTCTGATTGCAGAGGTTATCGGCGAGGATAAGCTGGCTGAGCTGAAAGAGGCTTGTTACAAGCAGATTAACGCCGCGATTGATACCGAGTTGGTACTGATGCAGGCAATGACCCAGTCCAATCCGTTTGACCGTATCGCAGACGCGGCGACCGACCTGATGAGTGGTCTGAAGAATGTGATTACCGGCATTGATGTTGAAACTGCGAAAGCACTGCTGTCCGGCACGATGGATGATTCTGCAGCAGGCAACCTCGTCTACGGCCTTTTCGGAAAGGAGGGTGAAGATGGGACGCCAGACACAGATGAACAAGCTGACCTCTCCGGAGCTGACGAAGCAGATAAATCCGGAGAACATTCAGTTGATGAATGATTTTCTGGAGTATCTTCGTTCTCTGAAACGCAGCGAAGGTACAATTAAAGGGTACAAGAGTGACCTGCTTATCGTATTCACTTATGTGCTCCAGCACTGCGGGAATAAGTCGTTTATTGATTTGAAAAAGCGAGAGATTGTATCTCTCCAGAACTGGCTGATCAATGAAAACGGCAACTCACCCGCCCGTGTGCGCCGTGTAAAGGCGGCGCTTTCTTCTCTCTCGAACTACATCGAGAACATTCTTGACGATGAATACGAGGACTTCCGTCCGATTATCCGCAAGATTGAGAACCCGCAGAATACGCCCGTCCGTGAGAAGAGCGTCTTCTCCACCGAGGAGATGGAGGTAATTCTGCAGAAGCTGACTGAGGCGGGTAAGTTTCAGATTGCCTGTGCTCTCGCTCTGGCTGTATATAGCGGTCGCCGCAAGGCTGAACTGACTCGTTTCAAAGTAGATTGGTTTAAGCCTGAGAACGTGGTTTTCGACTATTTTTACTGCACTCCTGAGAAGGTTTTGACCAAGGGTGCTAAGATGATCGACTGCTACGTTATAAAATCTGGATTTGACCCATACCTGAAACGCTGGTTACAGCAGCGTAAAGACCTCAGCATTAACAGCGAATGGCTGTTCGTGACCAAAACAGATAAAGGTTACGAGCAGGCTTCGGCCGAGACTTTGAACAGCTGGGCACAGACGATTGACCGATTCACGGTTAAGCCGTTCTACTGGCACTCGATGCGGCATCTTTTCGTGTCCAATCTGGTACGCGACGGTATGTCCGAGAGCGACATTACCGATGTAGTCGGCTGGGCGAATAGCGCAATGGTACAGGTTTATAACGATGTACCGGCCAGTGAGAGACTGAGTAAGTTCTTTGAGAACAAACGCGCTGCGGAGGCAGAAGAAGCCGAAAAGTGATTGGAGGCGACTGATGAAGACTTTTAAGAGTCTTGCAGCTCTGGAGGCTGCTGCTAAAAGGTCAGCGAAAGCGACGTTGAATAATCAGGTTGCAAATCTGGTCAAGAAAAAGATTCAAGAACGAGAGTCGATAGATATTTACGGAAGTTATCTTCCCATTATGTATTGGCGTAGATACGATCTCGGAACGAATCTTGTAGTGAATCCGGCGGGTGCTTATCAAATCAACATATACGATATGGCATCAGCAAATACACCGCAGAGAAGAGGAACTCCTCCCCCTCCAGGATATTTTGCTCAGATGTTAAATGACACCGGTGCGCCGAATGTCTTTAATCATAAGGACTATGTATGGATGCACGAGCGTCCGTTCTACGATCACGCGGTAGCAGAGCTTGAGGGTTCGGGAGAACTTATTTCTGTTGCTCGCGCCGGCTTTTTAGCCAACATTTGAGGGGTTCCCTCATACTAATGAGCATTCGCTCAAATTTTCTAAAATTTAAGGAGAAACCAAATGGAACTTTTTCTGGAGAATATTGCAAAAGACGCAATGGACCCGACCACCTATCAGTATTTTAAGGGTTTGCAGGATCGCCGCATCGTATTCAATGATGAGGTTGACGACCGTATTGTCGAGAGCGTCATGCTTCCCTTACTGGAGATGGACAACGACGGCAGTGGCAAGCCAATTACGATTGTACTGAACACCTGCGGTGGCTCGCTGTTTGACGGCATGCCTCTTTGTGATATTATTGACAATCTCAAGACTCCGACAACCATTTTGGTGACCGGCCACGCCTATTCGATGGGCGGCTATTTTCTGATGGCCGGATACAGCAACCCGAACGTAACCAAGAAGTGTTACAAACACTCCACTGCCCTGCTGCACGGTGGCTCCAGTTATATGGAAGGCACGAGCTCATCGGTGAAGGATACGTTTAAGTTTACGGAACGCTTTGAACAGCGTCTTCGCGACTACACACTCTCTCATTCCAAGATCACGGAGGATGAATACGAACGCATGGAACGCTACGAGTGGTACATGGACTCGGATGATATGCTCAAGTATGGTCTTGTGGATGAGGTGCTTTAATGAAGAAATTCTATGACACTTGTGCTCTGCTGAACGCCGGCGAACGTGCGTTCGCGGAGCCTTTTTACATCTCTATGGTGACGTTGCGCGAGCTGGAGAATATCAAGACCAGCCGCAGCAAGGATGCCGAGGTCAAGCATAAGGCTCGCAAGGTGACTCGGCTGTTGGATAGCCACCCAGAGATGTACACGGTAGCAAACTACGCTACGGTGATTCCGAGCACTTCTATCGCTCTGCATGACGGTTCTCCGGACTACCTTATCTGCTATGATGCGGCACAGACCCGCGCGGCAGAGCCGATTGTATTCGTGACGGATGATCTCTCCTGTCGCTGTATTGCGCGAGGATTGTATCACATGGAAGTAGCATCTTCTGATGTAGAGGATGATATTTACACCGGATATGTTCAGTTCGCGGGTACTTCTGATGAAATCAACCAGTACATGGAGCAGCTCGACACCGCTACCCTGTTCCCGAATCAGTATCTTCTGCTGACGGATACGGAAACCGGCAAGACAAGCGAAATGCGATTCGACGGCGAGAAGTTTGTTGAACTGCGCTTGCCACATTCCGGCTATCTAAAGGGAAAGAACTCGCTTCAGCGTTGTGCGCTTGACCTGCTGATGAACCGTGATATTGGCATTGTGGCAATTCTCGGCACTTACGGCAGCGGCAAGTCTTTCTTGACCACCCAGATGGGGCTATATCATGTGCTCGAAAAGGGCAACCAGAGCAAACTGTTGGGAATCCGCGAGCCTGCCGGTGAAGGCGCTCCGGTCGGTTATTTGAAGGGTACGCTTGAAGACAAGACGCGCAACTTCTTCCTGCCGATTGAGCAGCAGCTGAAGGGCGGCGAGTTTGAGCTTGAAGCTCTTCGTCAGCGCGGCCAGCTTGATACGAACATCCCCTATTATATGAAGGGCACGACCTACAACGACACGATTATGCTTGTGGACGAGGCGGAAGACTTGTCTGAAGCACAGATTCGACTTGTAGGAACTCGTCTCGGCCAGAACAGCCGTATCTTCTTGAGCGGCGATTATGGTCAGTCACTGGTGGACAGAACTGCGAACAATCCACTGGTAAAGATGTGTAATGAACTGCGCGGCGAGAAGTCCTTCGGGTGCATTTACCTTGATGAGGATGTAAGAAGCAGCGCAAGTAAACTGTTCGCGGAATTATTTAAGTAATTAAACAGCCGCGCCTTTCCGCGGCTTTTTGCTATAAGGAAGGTGAATTTATGGCTGATTTAGGCGTTACTGTCGAACTTATCCCTAATTTTGACAAACTCGAAAGCGCCCTCAGTAACTACAAGGATTTTCCGATTCAGGTTGATGCTGCAGCTCTGCAGAAAAGTATCAGTTCAGCAATCAAAAACGCTTCCTCAACCAAGCTGAAAGTAAACGTTGATACTGCAAATATCACTGCTCAGATTAAAAAGGCTATCTCGGCGGCTGGAACTGGAACGAATAGCTCCGGCAAAGCTAAGTCTTCTGCGATTTCGACCCGCTCCTCTACCACAAAGAGCAGCCCGTCTAAAAGCTCCACATCGGGCAAAACAGACGCAGAGAAGGCTGCGGAACGGCAGTTGCGCACAATGGAGCGTCAGGCGACAGGCTTGAGACAGACGATGTCGTATCTGAAGGACATGCCGAGTCCTATCGATTCAAAGGCTATCTCGGCGGCTGAAACCGCGATGAAGAAGTTTGAGTCGACGACCAAGGGAACTGTAGAAAGCGTTAATGCGCTGAAAGAGGCACAGCAGGCGACCAATATTGCGTTCTCTCGCAACAATTTGAAGGCTGCAGAAAAGGCCGAGCGGTCTATGTTGGATGTTCAGCAGATTCGCTCTAAGTTTGGAAAGCTCAAGCAGGGCAACCTTTTTGGTGAGGAGAATGTAGCCAGTCTTGATAAGATGCTCAAACAGTACAAGAGCATGGCGGATTTTACGCCAGAGAAGTACGCGCTTGAGAAAAACATCAAGAAAATGTGGACTACAGTGTCCAGACAGAACTCCCAATCGGTTACTGATAGTGTTTTGGCATCCGGCCAGAAATATATAACGCAGCTTCAGGCCCTAAAAGATAAGGGGACGTTACAGAATTATGACTGGACAGCATTCGAGAATGCAAAATCTGTTTTCCAGAATGCGGCGGCCGGTACTTATGAGCTGGAGCAGGGTCTGAATGGACTACGTTCCGCGTGGGCTGACGCGAGCGCACAGGCAGATTTGTTTAATGCTAAGCAAACTGCGACCGTTCGTTCTCAGAGATCGCAGGAGCATTTGGCGAACATTTATCGGCAGGCCAGCGAAACGCTCAAGAACAATCCGAGAGCGGCGGATTCCTATTTTCAGGGTGAACTGCAGAACATTATGAGCCGTGCGAGAAACCCGGGCGAGACCGATAGCGTTGAGGGACTTCAAAGAGACCTCGCGGCGGTTCGCTCCAGTATGGAAGAACTCGGGTTTACGTCTGAAACCGTCGGGCAGAAGCTGACTCGTCTGTTCAAGGATCACTTTAACACGGCTATTGCGATGGCAGGACTGCACTTATTGCAGAACGGCTTACAACAGACGCTTCAGAATGTTATCGACGTTGACACGGCGATGACCGACCTGAAAAAGGTTTCGGAAGGCTCAAGTCAGGATTACGCTAATTATCTTGACAGCGCTGGTGAACGCGCGAAGAGCCTCGGCGCTTCGATTACGGATGTAATTGGAGCAACATCTGAGTTTAGCCGACTCGGATTTAATTTGGAGGATGCCTCCAATCTTGGCGACTGGGCGACCAAATATATGAATGTGTCGGAATACACGAACATTGAGGACGCGGCACAGTCGCTTGTTTCTACTCTGCAGGGCTTCCATCTTGCTGCTGATGATGTTGGAAGCGTTGTAGACCGTTTCAATGAGGTTTTGACCGGCCTCCCTGCACAGCGATGTGCAGCGTAAAAGATGGCTATATCGGTGAACACCCAGAGATGGGCAATACCGAGGAAAGACTTGTGTTTGACCACAAGAATCCGTACAGACTAACCGATTTCATGCGGTAACGTGTGAGGTCATGCCATCCCCTCCTTTTCTGGAGGTGAAGATATAGTCGGGTCTGCAAATATAATCGAATAATGAAATTGCAGAAGCAGGCAGAAATGACCTGTTCTTTTCGTTTTTAAGACGAAAAAGTAACAAATAGCGGAAACAACTACGCGATAAGTTTAATCATTGGACTTCGTTCACAGAAATGTGTTCGCAAAATCACCTATTGAATTGCTGGGACGTCCTAAAGCTCTCATGCTACAACGCAGTGCCGAACAGGCGCAGACGTGAATGCGGCGAAAGCAGAAAAAAATGAGAGATGGCGCAAGGTTAAATCCTAAACGCCGTGACAATGGATAATCAGCAGCCAAGCCTCGAATAGAGGAAGGTTCAACGATCAAAGTAGGAGCAAGTGCTCTGAAAGTGGTAGGCACCCTATGGGGTGAAGATATGATCTCGGCTCCGTTGAAAGACGGAGGACTTTATGTCGGTGCGGAGTAACGACCCGCGCTAAAGGTACGCAGAAGGGCTTGGCGAAGCTCTTAAAAGATCAGCAGCGGCTCTGTACGCAGGCGGCAACTCTCTCGATGAGAGTTTGGGCCTTGTAACAGCAGCAAACGAAGTGGTAGATCTTTGCCACGCGGCGTAGTAATACGTTCGCAAGCAGATTGGTAAAACGGTCAAAGGCTGGCGACAGCAGAGACCGTGGGTAGCGATATCCGTAGAGACTGCGGGGTTCTGATGGTAACACCAGAGCTGAACCAATCCACCCCACTCCTCTGGGAAGGGTGTAATATACAGTCCGGACTCACGCAATAATGAAAGGAAACGTGAGAGTAAGGCCGAAAGACCTTGCCGCCGCTTTTGCGGTCAAATTAGCGGTATATCAGCGCTAACAAGTAACAGAAACGACAAGATCCTGATACAGTGGGTGAACTCATGCGCCCAGCCGCATAGTAATATGCGAGCAAGCAAATGGCTATATCGGTTAAAGGCCGGAGACGGTTCAGACCGAGGAAAGATTAAAATTTAAGATTTACTTTTTCTTCTTTTAATGTATAATTAAAGTTGAAAGGGTGAGAAATATGAAAAGAAAACGCCACCTTATATTGTTGGCTGTTATAACTATGCTTAGTTTTTGTGGTTGCGGGAAGGAATCCGTTGAAAAAGCTGAGCCTGCTCAAGATGAATCTCCAGCTACAACATATACGGTAGTAGATGAATCTGAAGCTAAGCCTGAAACTAGTCCTGTGAATATACCTTTGGAAGTTACATTCCAAACTAAAAAATGCGAAAATTATGAGAGCGAATCTGTAATGTATTTTTACTTCAAAATAAAAAATATTTCTGGATCTGCTTTGAAATCTCCGCTTATTGGTGCAGACTTATTGGATTCAAACGGGAATATTGTTTACTCCGAAGGTTTTACGCATACGGGCTTATTAGCTCCAGATCAGGCATTTGATGGATTTTTGAGCATAGATAGTAACAATGAATACTGGGATGATCGAGATAATATAACTAGTGCAAATTTAGTATATTATATGGACAATGATCATGATTTATATTCTTTCGATGAGCCGGTCAGCATTCCAATAACTTAAATTTTAATATCCGTAGAGACTGTAAAGCCCCGCTTGGTAACAAGCGGGGCTTCGCCATTCCCCCGTTCCGGGGTGAAGATACAGTCCGAACTCGCGCTATAATCTAACAACGAAACGCGAGAGCAAGGTTTAACGACCTTGCCGCCACAAAAGTGGTCAGTAGGCGACCCGCCGAAAGTAACAGATTGACATGGGCTAAAACCCTTAGCATGTACCTTCGTGCCGCTAAAGCTGATGCTGAAGAGGCCGGAATCGAAACGGATGGTATGGCGAACTCTGTGAGCGAGCTTCGCGAAACCATCAAAACTTTAACTCACGACAAAGTGGACATTATGTCTGACGAGGCTGGAACGAAATTTAAGAGCACCACGCAAATTATGCGTGAAATTGCAGGTGTTTATGACAGTCTTAGCGACATAGATCAAGCCGCTTTGCTCAAAACCATTTCGGGTGGGTCGATCTTGCCCGGTTGTACAGTAATGTGCAATAACAACATATTTAATTGCAGGTACCCCCTAAAGCCGCACACCACAATAAGCGCGAAAGCAGTTTATGACGGTGCGAAAGCAGAAACAACGTGCGGATTGCATACGGTCAAAAGCCTAAGTGCAGTAACAATGGGTGATCATGCAGCCAAGCTCCTATCGGTCTCATGACACGGAGAAGGTTCACAGACTATCCCTCGGCTCTTTATGAGCAACAGGAGTACGGCGCAAGCAAAGGCGTGGGTGAAAATCCCTTAAATGGAAAAGGTATGCCCCTTGGTTGCAAGGGTGAAGAAATAGTCGGGTCTCATGTGAAAGCATGAGGTTGCGTGTAAAGAAAAAGAAAGAGGATATATGATAAAAAGAAGGAACTATGATACAGTTTTGCCGGATATGTGCAAAATGTATGAGCAAGGCATCTCTTTGAAGGAGATTTCAGAGAAATATGACGTTAATTCTGGAACACTAATTGGACTTTTGAAAAGAGCAGGTGTATTTAAGAAGAAACGCAATGATTGGTCTGAAGAAGATGATAATCTCATTCGATTGTACTACCCTATCGAGGCTAAAGATAAAATTCAAGATCGGTTACCTACTCGCAAATGGTCTACTATTGTATAGAGAGCTTGTTTTTTAGGTGTTTCACGAAATTCTTTTTACTGGAATGAGTCTGATATTTCTATTTTGAACGAATTCTACAACATTAAACCCGTTGAAGAAATTGAAAAATTACTCAATTATAAATTTTCTGTTTGTGCTATAAAAACTAAAGCTGGCAAATTAGGATTAACGACTCCTCAATGTTGGACGGAAGAAGAACATCGGAAATTAGTAGAAAACTACCCTTATATGTCTCCACAAGATGTACAAAAGATGATTCCCAATAAAAGCCTTAATGCAATAAAAAATAGAGCAGCGTATTATGGAATCAAAAGCGGAGTTAATAAAGAATATACCGAAGCCGAGAATTTATTTTTAACCCAAAATTATCTCTCTATGACTGATAAAGAAATTGCATGTCATTTAGGTCGCACTCCATGTTCGGTTAAACAACACAGAGAATTTCTTAAATTGACGCGTCCGACTAAGGCACTTGAGGCTTCTATATCTAAATATCTTCGGGAACACAATTTTTCATGGAGAACGGAAAGCGCTAAATTATCTGGAAATAAATGTGTAATAACTGGGAGAAAATCGAAAGTTCAGATTCATCACAAGTATTCTATGAATATGATAGTGGATGCTGTTCTTTCAGAATATCCTGTGGAAAAATATCAATCTTGTGAAGAAATTCCGCTAAACCTTTTGCAGGAAATACAGTTGAAATTTTACAAAGAACAACAAAAGCATGGATATGGAGTTTGTGTGTGTGAAGAATATCACAAAAAATTTCATATGATGTATGGCTATGGAGATAACACGCCAGAGCAGTGGGACGAATTTGTCGCGTCCTTAAAACAATGACAAGCACGCAGCACAAGAGCCTGCAACTCTTGTAAACAAAAACGAAGAGATTGGCGAATACTACTTCCGCACTGATACAAAATTGGAGTACCGTTGAGGACGTCATCGAGTCAACTAAAAACGCAACTGGCTCAGCCGATGCCGAAAACGCAAAACATCTTGATTCTATCCAAGGTAAACTTGCACAGTTCCAAGCGCAATTCCAGTCCGTAAGCACGAGCGTCCTTGACTCAGGTCTTGTGAAAAGCACAATCGACGCCGGCTCTGGCATTCTCGGGTTTTTCAACACCCTGATTGATAAAGTTGGCGTTCTTCCGGGGCTTCTCGCTCCTGTAGCTTCCCTGCTTCTGTCAATGAACGGGAAAGGCATTATTGGAGGAAAGGGAGAATCTGGAGAAAACATCTTTGGCGGAAGTGGTTTATTTAGTTGGCTGAAAAATTATAACACCAAAAATCACGACTATTGGAAGGAACAAAATGACATTCTGAAAAGCTACGCTCAGATGAAGCAAAAACTCCGCGGTGCTGATTTTGAAAAAGCTCTTTCTGGCGCAAGTATTCAGAGTCGTGAGTTTGCTAAATCCCTTGACACCGTCGGGAATGAGTGTGATGTTGTTAACGGGCAAATCGATAACTTTACTGCAAAGCAAGAAAAGGTAGGAACACTCGGAGCCAAGATTACATCGACTTTTAAGGGGATCGGGTCTGCTATTGCAAGTATGGCCGTATCGATGGTCGCAGCTGTGGCTATTCAGACTATACTAACCGGTCTTATGAGTACTATTGATAAAACAGTGATGTCCGCACAAGAAGCAGCCGAAATAACCCAAAATGCATTGAGCAACTACGACAGCGCCAAATCATCTATCGAGGGCAATATTACGTCAGTCGAAAATCTCAAAGATCGATTCGCAGAATTGTCCAAGGGCGTAACAGACAACGGCAAAAATATTTCTCTGGCTGCCGATGAATATCAAGAATACCAAGATATCGTTTCTCAACTTGTTGGGATCAATCCATCATTAGTGAAGGGTTATAACGATGAGCAACAAGCTATCTTGGATAAAAATTCTGCTATCGAGGAAACAATCGCATTACTCGAGAAGCAGCAGAGACAGGAAGCGCGAGATGCCGTATATGGTGGGTCATCAGAGAATGACGGTCATAAGAAGAATTATGAAGCTGCCTATAAAGACTTCCAAGAACAATATAAAACAGCACAGGAAGGCGTAAAAAGTGTCGATAATGACATCTTTAATTATTTATCTCGGGTTCAAACTGCTTTGTCTAAAAACGGCGGCCGAGATATTAAGAATTTCAATAAGTTAATTTCCGACACTATTGGTATGACTTACGATGAGTACGCTGACAAAATCAATAAAGAAACCAATGGCTCTAAAAGTGTTACTTGGCTTGATTATATTCGCGATAATTCCGAAGTCCTTGGAAAGAATTTTGATAATATTCTCGGTAAGTTGAATCAAATGCGTGGCATGACAGGCGACTTATCGGCAGATGGCGAAAGTTTAGCTAATGCTTGGCATTCTGCTTCTGAGAGTGTAGATGCAAGTAGCTCCGAGGTCAAGCAGATGATGCAAGCGTCTCTTGAGGCCAATAAACTCTATTACGAATTAGATGATCAGCAGAAAACATTTTTATCACAATACGCGGACAGCATTAGTTCTGACGCACTTTATGACGCAAATAATCCCGATGCGCCGTTAAGATATGCGAATGCGATGCTTCAAGTTGTTAAAAACACCGAAGCAGGGAAAAAGGCTATTTCTGATTATTATAAGATTCAAGAAGAACAGGGCTCGATGCCTTACGATAAATATGTTGCAAAAATGTCAACAGTGATGGAGGCTGTTCGCGCAGAATTATCGAAACGATTAACTCCTGAAGAAATGGACGCAATTGATTTGTCTGAGGCTTTCGGATTAAAACAATTCCAGTCAGACATGTATCAAATGCGAGAGACCATCCGGAGTAATTTCAAAGAGGCTCTAAGCGGCTCAGATATTGAAGGTTCTTCCGTAGACGAGCTTATCAAAGACTTCAACCTCGAGAAATTGTCAAAGAATCAACTTTCCGCTCTCAATTCTGCTCTGGTTGATACTGGCGATCATGCTTCGGAATTTGCCGCTCGATTGGCTGCTCTTGCTCAAGTTGGCGCTTTACCTGAAGCTCTGGATGCGATTTCAAATTCCCTGAGTAAACAAACTGACTCGCTTAACACGGTTTCTGATGCTCTTGCAAATTATGAAACCTCTATGGACGGGATTACTGACCATGTACAAGATCACGAGAGTATGGTTTCGATTTACGATGATTTTGCAGAATCAGTAAACAAAGGGCAAATCAACACAGAGGAAGCTCGCAACCAAATGGAGCTTCTTATCGGCAAGGTTGTTAGCCTGAAGGAAGCAAAACAGTGGATTAAGGACAACGAGGGCCTCTTCTTAACAGGTACAGACGAGGATAATGTCGGCCAAGACCTGACCGGTACGCTTAATACCCTTCATAAGAAATACAACGAACTGAGTGCTGACAAGAAAAAAGCTGTCGATGGACTAATGGACGTAGATTGGAACACCGGTTCCATGCAAGTTGCGCAGCATGATGTTGTCGCCCTAGCCGATGCTTTTGGCATTTCGGCGGCCTCTCTGCAACAATCACTTGACTTAATCTCCACATATTCGGATTATGTTCCGAAGACAGTTAGTTCGGTTACATCAAGTATCCAGACGCTGAACAATGACACCTATCGTATTAAACAATCTGTTTCTGAGGCTGATCGGTCGTCCACCAAAGCATGGGAGCATATGAGTGAAAGTGCGAAAATCGCACTTGAGTCTCTTACTGAAGGAACGGATATTGATGTTAAAGAAATATCTGTAGATGAGCTCGACACACTTGTAAGTGCCATGAATAAATTCAAGGCAAGCATCGGCGGAGAGACTCCGACTTTTGATGGCCTGAAAGCATCTCTTGAAAGCGTGAAAACCGCTTCGGGCGAAGCTGCTGCTAGTGTTGAACGTCTTGACGATGGTGGTTGGTCTATCAATGTGAGCAACTTGGATGCTTTCGCAAGCAGTCTTGGTGTTACGCAAGAACAGGCGCAAATTGTGTTGAGTACGATGGCGCAAATCCAAGATGAGGCGGGAAATCCAGTACAGCTTACTATTGAAGGGAATACTGTGGAAGCTGCCGGGAAAGTCAATGCGATAGATGAAGCACTTAAACCTATCGAAAAAGAACGCCATGTCAATGTAAATACTTCGGAAGCCAACAGTAAGATTCTAGACACAGTTGGGTTAATGAGTGGTATTCATGATAAGAGTGTGACCATTCGCGTAAACACAGTCCAGACAACCAGAACCGAAGCTCAGACCAAGGCTGACATTCATAGTCGCCGTGAGGGGAATAAAAAGCAAGACTTCACCGGACATGTTGGCAAAATGACTCAGTACGCATCTGGAGGCAACGCTGTCGGCGGCAAAACGCTTGTCGGCGAACTTGGCCCTGAGCAGTGGATTTCTCGAGACGGTAAGCGTAGTAAATTTGTTGGCTTGCATGGAATGGAAGTCATCAACACTAAGCCCGGTGACGCGATTGTTCCTGCCAATCTGACTGCTGGTCTGATGCACGGTGGTATTCCCCATCAAGCATATAATACTTGGGGCGGCGTTAGCGCAAGTAACCCTTTGAGTAATTTGAACTATGGTACAGGCGGTAAATTCAGAAACTGGACATCTTCCAGTTCATCTAAAAAATCTAATGCCACCGTCAAAGTCTCTGCTGATACCTCTCAGCTTTCAGATTCTGCGAAGGAATCCCTTGACAAGATTAAAGAAGAAGTCGAGGACATCATCGACCAGATTGAGCACAAGATCTACCTCGTCGAAAAGCAGCGTGGCGACCCGATGCAAATTGTCGCTTATTATAAGCAGATTCAAGCTGAAGCTCATAAAGCCGCCGAGCGTTACCGTGCTCAAGGACAGAAAGATTCTTCTGAATACATTATGTCTATGCAGAAGAAATTCTGGGAAGCGCATGACAGCATCATCGACACGATGAAGGACATGTACGACAAAATCACGTCGGAACATGAAAATGCTGTTAAACTGGCCGAGCGAAGCCTTGACCGCCTGCTCGACACTGACAAGCTCGAACGCTCCTTCACTCGTGCTCAGCGTAAGATTTTCAACTCGGCGAAGCTGTCACAGAATATCCTGAACGGTGTTGCCAAGAAGGGCAACCCTCTGGCCGGCATCTTCAGCGGCATTGCAGACAGTTTCGAAACCAAGACTGTTGATACTATCTTCTCGTCTATCGATGGCGATGCAATTGAGTCTACGCTCAACGGCATCATTGACCATTATCGCGAGGCTCAGAAGAACCTGCACAAGGAAGCGCAGTATTACCGAGGCATGGGATATTCCGATCTCAGTGACGAAGTGGCCGACCTCTCCGACCAGTGGTGGGAGTACGAAGACGCTGTTAAGGATGTTAAGCAGAAAGTCATCGACTATCTCTCTGATATCGTTGATGCGGCAAGCGACTCTGTTGATACGGTTCAGGACGTTCTCGACACGTTCAAGAAGGCCGCCGAAGAATACTCGACAAATGGTGGTTTTATCTCCGTCGATACCTTCCAAGAAATCTCCAAACTCGGCGTCGAATACATGGGATACCTCAAAGACGAGAACGGGCTTCTGACCATCAATGAGGAAATGATCAACCGTGTTATCAAAGCTAAGACTGATCAGATGGCTTTGGAAAGCGCCTCCGCTTATGTAGAGCGTCTGCGTATGGCTCTGCAGGAGAACGACGTTGTTTCTCTGAATAATCTGCTGAACGCAACGGCCGACCTTACTGAGGTTCAGTGGGGTTCCGTATACGCACAGCTTGCTATGCTTGACCTTACCGAGGAGGGTTATGCGCAGGCTGTTAAGAATGTAGATGCGTACCGCAGCGTTCTGGCTAACGTGAAAGACGGAACCGGCATCGACTTTGATGATGCGAAGGACAGCGTTGACGCGCTGTTCAAGTACGTCGAGGATATGATTCGGGACGAAATCGACCAGCAGGTTGACGCTCTGGAAGAGCTGAAAGATAAGTATAGCGAGATCATCGACAAGAAGAAGGAAAGCCTGCAACTCTCCAAGGACGAAGCCGATTATCAGGAAGAGGTAGCCGACAAGGTCAAGGAAATGGCAAAGCTCCAAGAGAAGATCAACGCTCTGTCTCTGGATGACAGTCGCGAGTCAATCGCAAAGCGTAAAGACCTCGAAGAGCAACTCGCCGATCTCCAAAAAGAACTTGGCGAGACGCAGGCAAATGAAGCCTATGACCGTCAGACCGATAATCTTGATAAGATGCAGGAGGCTTACGAAAAGGAAAAGGACGCCGAGATCAAGAAACTGCAGGATTCAATTTCATCGGAGGAAAAACTCTACCAAATGGCTCGAAAGAGAATACAGGATGGTTGGGCAACACTTTACGATGATTTAATTGAATATAACACTCGTGCGGGTTCGGACATCAACGCCAAGGTTACGCAAGCATGGCAAGACGCCCAAAAGGCTATGGAGAAGTACAATGCTACTTACCTCGAAGTCTATGATCGCCTTGGTGAAAACGGTTCCAATTCTTCTTCTAACGGTTCCAACTCCAATATCATTGGCGATTCGAATAAATACGGTACTGGAGACGCAGATGCGGCTGGGATCGCTCGAATCGTGGCGAAGATGAAGAAGAACAGTGATACTTGGTCTGCCAACATGACGGCGGAGCAGAAGAAAGCACTCAATCAAAAGAATGCCGACTATGCTGGTCAACTCAACAGCCAGTACGATCTCGGTGTTCACTATGATGGCCACACTGGTGTTTGGTATGACAAGTATGGCAATAACATCTATGATAAGTACCTCGGTATATATCACACAGGCGGTGTTGTTGGCGACGCCTCTACCCTGCGTCAAGACGAGATGATGGCGATTCTGCAGAAGGGCGAAATCGTGCTCGACAAGCCCAAACAGCAGTCGCTCGACTCCATTCTCAAAGTAATGTCCGCTATTACCAGCGGTTTGTCCGCTTCTGCCCTGCCCGACCTGTCCAAGACCGCTCAGATGCCTGTTTCCGGCGTAAACCGTGAAGTTATCACAATTCCGCGTGAGAACATCACGAACGTTACCTTCGGCGACACAATCATCAAGGGTGCAGACGGCGACACGGTTAAGCAGCACGAAGCTGTATCCCGCCGCATGGTCAACGACATTATCGAAGTTCTCAAAATCAAAAAATAATGGCCGGCGCGGTATGTTTCCATGCCGCGCCTTTCTATAGGAGGTGCTTAACCTGTTTAACACCTACGAATTCACGTTCGCCGGAGAGTCGTCTCTGGCATATAACCTTTTTATCTGTGATCTGGACAGCAAAAGCAACGAAGACACGGCGTTCGGTAACGAAGCCAGTATCATCGAAACGAGAACGACCGGCCGCGTTCAACCAATTCATCAAGGTGTAAACTATCACGAGAAGCCTCTGGAGTTCAACCTTGTCTTTGGTTCGGAAACGCCGCTTGACCGTTACGATTTTCAAGAGGTTCAACTCTGGCTGACTGGCTATCAGGAATACCAGTGGCTCTCTATTTGTCAGCCTGACATGGAGGACTATCAGTACCGCTGCCTGATTACAAACCTCGAGCCAATCTCTGTTGGCTGGCTGCCATTCGCATTTGAGGCTACAGTCACCTGCGACTGCCCTTACGCTTACGGCTTCCCCTTCACGGAGACATACGAAGTGGTCGGCGAAACTGAAATCGTCTTTCGGAACAACAGCTCTGTTCGGGAGTATATCAAACCCGTGCTGACCATTGAACCGACGGCGACCGACTTCTCCATCGTGAACGCTGATGATAATGGGCGAGAGTTTAAGCTGACGGGCGTACCCGCGGCTGACTCTATCATTACGGTGGATAACAACGCCGGTATCATCACCGAATCCCACGGTACAAACCTGTATGACAAGTTCAATATGAATTTTTTCCGGCTGGTTCGCGGTGATAATCACCTGAAAATCACTGGCAGCGGCAAGCTCACAATCAGCGGTAGAATGCTGTACAACGTGGGCGCATAAAGGAGGTCTGTGTATGTATCTCGATTATACGCAAATCGCCTTTGATAAATTTGGTCGGCCGGAGCCGCCTACCCTGCTGCTCCAAACGGCTGACGAACGCACGATTGGCACGCTGCCCAACGTGGCGAATCTGAAAATCACAGTTAACTTTTCCGAGACAAGCGAAATCTCTTTTGACCTTCCCGCCTATTCTGACGGCGTGCCGACGCCGCTTTATGATAAAGTGGTCGGTTACAAGGTGATTCGCACCGAGCACTACGGCATCTTTCTGCTGATGAAGCCGGAAATCTCCGGTGACGGTATCGAAGAGATCAAGTCGGTGACCGGCTACTCTCTGGAGAAGAAGCTGGAGAACAAGCAGTTCTTCCTCGAGGAGGGCACATTTAACTTCTGGAATCCCGCGACGCCGGATGATACCATTCTGGGTCGAATTCTGGAAGTATCCCCCGGTTGGAAGGCAGGATATGTTGCGCCGTCTTTGATTGGACGTTACCGCACGTTCGACCAGTATGACGACTACGCGCTGAGTTTTCTGTATGATGACGCAATGGATACGTTTCGCTGCGTGGTTGTATTCGACGTGTATAATAAGACGATCAACGCTTATGATGCGGACGATGATGTGTCTGCCCTGCCGATTTACCTCGGGTTCGACAACCTCGTGACCGACCTTGATATCACAGAACTGACTGATGAGTTAGTAACTGCTATGACACCAAGCGGCGCGGACGACCTTGACATACGACAAGTAAACCCGACCGGCACGAACTGGATTTACGACATCTCGTACTTCATTGAGAACGGCGATATTCCTTCTACCCTGGCTGAAAAATGGACAGAGTGGCAGAAAAGCGTGCTGAACCGTCAGGAATACTACAAGGGATTGGTCGGACTGCGAGCTTCTGCAACAGCGCGGCTGCTCTCCGAACAAGCTAAGCTGGTTGACCGAAAAGCCGAATTGGACGACCTGACGAATCAGCAGTCTGTAACCATTCAGGCTCTGGCTCTGGAAACGACCGCGGATGGTAAGGCTTCGCAGCAGAAAAAGCTCGACGAGATCAACGCCAATATGGAGAAGAAAAAGAAAGAGGTCGCCGACCAAGAAGCTGTGGTAGCAGATATCAAGACCACGCTCGACGCTTCCAACCCCGACTCCTATCCGGCGCAAATCAAAGCCGTGAATGACGAGCTGAAGCTGACGGCTTTCTTTACCGCAGACGAATATGCTTTGTTGCGGCACTACTTTATCGAGCAGCCGCTTTCGGATGATACCTTTGTCGCTTCCGATGTTGATACCGCTGTGACCGGTGAGAGCTCCAAGGTGACGAATGGCGCGATTGCTATTTCTAATTCTACCATCGCGCAGGTTGACTTCGGCGAGATCAAGAAGAAGATGTACACCATCGCTGGCGGCACTGCCGTGGTAACAGCGGCGAACAAAATGTCCATTTCAATTATCCGTGGTACTCTGGAACACAAGGCCGGCGACGAGTTTGTGCTCAGCCTGTACTGCGGTGAAATGAAAATCGGCGAAAAAACCGCACCAAGCGGTCTGATTACGCTGACCGGCACGCTGTCCAACCTTAAGAATGACATTCACAAGGTAAACGACAAAGAGGTCATTACCTATGAGGGCACTTCTCTGTCGTTTGATATCACGGCGGCCGACCTTTATATGACAACCAATGTGTCGGATTATCAGAAGTATTCCGTCGAGATGGAGCTTTACGACCATGCGGTCAAGACGCTCGCCGACGTTGCTTCGCCGACCTATGAGTTCAGCGTTGAAACCGGCAACTTCATCTGGGCGCAGGAGTTCGAGCCGTTCCGAAAGGGACTGGAACTCGGCAAAGGCGTTTACCTGCGTCTGCACAATGATGAGGTTATCACTCCCGTTCTGATTGGCTTCGACCTCGACTTTGAGAATCAGGAAAAGCTGTCGCTCACCTTCTCCAACAGGTTCAAGCGTCACGACAACGTGGCGAACCTGAAAGAGATGATTGAGAACAGCTACTCTTCAAGCCGCAGTTTTGACGCGGCGAAGTATACCTACAATCAGACGGCGAATCAGGCTTCTAAGGTTTCCGAGTTCATGAACAGTTCTTTGGACGCGGCGGTCAATTCTATTATCGGCGCAAAGAACCAGAGTGTCCGCATCGACGGTGCTGGTCTGCATATCGGCGAGCCCGACTCTCCGTATCAGATTCGCATTATTAACGGTATGATTGCCATGTCGGACGACGGTTTCCAGAGCGCGAAAGTTGCCATCGGGCACTTTGCAACTGATGAACTGGGCGACCACTGGGGCGTAAATGCCGACATCATCGGCGGCAAGCTGCTTATCGGTAACGGTCTGGTAATCGAGGCTCCGAACGATGACGGTGTGATGCAGTTCAAGGTTGACGCTACCGGCGCTTGGCTGTATAACTCTACCTTTGTTTTGGCGAAGGACGGCGGCGGCAAGATTTTGATCGACCCGCGCTACGGCATTGCATCCGGCAAGGGAGACCTGTATACAACGAACGGCACGACAGTTACCCCCTCGTTTATCGACGAGGACGGCAAGATTGTGTTCGATGACGATATCGCGCTGAAGGGCTTGAAGATTCCGAAGGGTACGAACTTCTACATCGACGCAAATGACGGCAAGGCTTATTTCCGTGGCAATATCTATGCCGAGGACGGCATTTTCAACGGCACCGTTTATGCCAAGGACGGCGAGTTTACCGGTAAAGTTACTGCGACGAGCGGTGAATTCTCCGGCGAGCTGAAGGGTGCTTCGGGCACTTTTTCGGGTACACTGAAGGCTGGTAAGATTGACGGCGGTATGATTTCCGGCACGATCAAGTCTGATGAAAAGACTGGAGGAGCATTGGAAGGCGTTAGCTTGAATATCGGCAACGGAAACTTCACGGTTGACAGCGCGGGCAATGTTACCATCAAGAGTGGCAACATTAGTTGGGGCGCAGTTACCGGAACTGATGCGATTGACCAGAAAATTGATAACGCACAATCTACGGCTAATTCAGCGGTAAACAAAGCAAATTCTGCCCAAAGCCGAGCTGACGATGCTATGTCTACCGCAGAAGGTGCGGCTGACGATGTTTTGGCTCTTGCTAAGGGACAATATAGTGCACCGAAAGCTACTTTTATAGATGGAACAAGTATCAAATCTCCAAAAATTTATGGCGGAGAATTTTATGGCAATACATTTAATGTCATCAGTGAGTCAAACGGCAATGGGTCTTTTAGTTTGTACGGAATGTATAATAACAAACAGTACCATATGTTCGAAATCTCATACTATCCATCTGATTATCCGGAAGTGACATTGATGTCTCCGGATGGTGCTCGTATCGTAATTGGTAAAGAAGGGTCATCAAATGAGATTGTGTTCTATGGAGATGTTGACTTCAGCAGTGCAACCGTAACCGGAGTTGCCGCTACATTTGGATAAAAGAGGTAAATATGGCAAGAGTAAAACTTGTTGACAAAGGCACTGATTATGCTATTGTCAAACTCATAGGATTGGACGGCAAGAATAAAAGAACGGTGACATGGACGGTAGATGGCGACTCATACGAAGGTCCTATTGACATTGAAAGCAGTGCATTAGAAAGCCCAGAGTGCTATATTTCTGGGTTGCAGCCTAACACCACTTATCGTATCGGGGCTTATATTGTATACAATAAAGGCCAGAGTCATATGAGTCTATTCTTGTCGCCAGATTTAACAACTCTTCCCGAAGAGGTTGATTTTGGAGGCGATATTGACACCAAATGCACCACAGACTCGATTTCTGCCCGATTAGTTGGTATCAACACCGACTACCCAAACAATAAGAAGAGAGTCACTTTTTATGTGGCTGGGAGCCAAGTATCATCATTTACTTTCACCGAAGTACCGTCTTCAGGCACAACGAAATGGATGACAAAAACCGGTTTGAAGCCCGGAACAAGATATTCTGTCTCGATTGAAGTTGAGGATCTTGTGACTGGGTGGAGTAATTCTTGGAGTGACAGAGTTACTACAGACAAGATACTCGTTTCTGCATGGAGCTGGTCTTCATCCAACGGTGCTGCATCAGCTTCTCAAACTAAAGCTGCTTATACTGCTTTAACCAATAATGGCTCCACTTCGGATTTTTCATATCTTGTGTGGAACGATATGTGCAGCAAAGTTATCGAAATTGAAAATGCGGCTGGTCTTACTTGGAGCACCAAATACGCATCATACGCGGATACCAAAATGTCATCTTCTGACAAGGTGCTGACCGCAACCCGGTTCAATTCACTTCGCTATAATATCGGCCGCAGTTACTCTACCGGTATTAACGAGGTTGCCTCAGGCGACACTGTGTATGCTTGGTACTTTACCACGCTCGCCAGATGTATGAATGAGTGGATAGATCAAATCTAAAGGAGCACACATGACAAAAGAAATTCTCGCGGAAGTAGCGCAGATTCACAATCGTCTGGCGGAAATCTCAGTCCGCGGCGATGATGCTATCCGCATGGCAGAAGTGCTGACGCGCTGCCGAAATCTCGCACAGCAACTCTCAAACCTCGCAGAAGAGGACAACTCTGCGGACTAAGAAAGGCGGTGAACTTATGTCGCTTTGCGACCAATCGCCCTATCAGCTGCCGACCGTCACATTTGTTGGCGGTGCAACACAGCAGCTGGCGTTCCATACCTACTTTGAGGACAACGGCCGCCCGCTCAGTATGAGAGGCTGCACCGGCTACTTTTCTGTAGCTGAGTATCTGAATAAATCTTCCCCGCTGATTACCAAAACGATGGATATCATCGAGAGCAAAACCGACGCGACGGACAACATTCTTCGCGTCGAACTCGAACCATCTGACACGGTCAATCTGGCGGGGAAATTTATTTATCAGGTCACTATCAAAGGTTCTGAGGGAGATGTGGACATTCCCTATCAGGGCATCATGTATGTGACGCGCAATATTGACAAACCAATCATAAAGTAAAGGAGAAAAGGCATGAATACTAAGTATTTTCTGAACCTTGTAGCGGGCAATGTATTCCGTTCCAAGGAGACGCCGGCTATTCCGACGAAGTATTACATCGGCCTGAGCAAGACCGCGCCCAATGAGACCGGCGGCAATGTAACGGAGCCGGAGACTGCGGCAGGCTACGCTCGTGTTGAGCTGAACAGTCTGGGTGAGCCGGTTGACGGTCTGGTAACCAACCAGCAGGCAATCAACTTCAATGAGTCTACCAACGGCTGGGGCACTGTTACCCACTTTGTTGTATATGACTCTAATGAGGCCGGCGCGGGCAATCTGCTGATGTACGGCGCACTGACTACGCCAAGAACGGTCGAGACGGCTACCATCATGACCATCAAGGAGAATTATCTCAAGCTGTCCGTTCAGAACCCGACCGCCTAAGTTTAAGATAAGGGGACAAGCATGAAGGATTATAAACTCTATCTTCGTGACCGGCTGATCGACATTGATCTGGTCACCAAGTCTCGTTACACTGAATGTGACCTGACGATATCCTCTATCCCCTTCCGTGAATATGTCGGCGAGGTATATGACGCAATCATCGTAGACAGCCATGTGGTCGATACTTATCTGACCGGCCTTTTCTCTGTAGATGAAGGCGTGGTTATCCATTCGGAGATTGACCAGATCCTGCGGCACGTTATGGAACGCGGCATGAACGCGCTTGTTATTGACAGCAGAGCGGAACTCACCTCTCACAAGATTCTGAGCTCCTTCCCTAACGCACTCGCGATTCACAGTGAGCCGACCGAGCTGCACGCTGAGACTTTCGAACAGGCTGATGACGTTGTTGTTCTGGCGGTAGACAAGCTGAATATGGAAGTACGCAAAAAGCTCTCCGGCACGGAGAATGGTTTGGAGATTCAGACCACCGCGCAGGATATTAAGCAGGCGCTTGAAAAAGCGACCGGCGCACTTCCCTTCTCCGCAGAAGTTCAGCAGACTTTGGGCCACAAATTTGACAAAGCTAAGAACGCATTGCATTTTCAGGCAGAATTGCAAAGTTTATGCTATCAGCTTTTCTCTGATGGCGGCATGACAGCGATGGAGCCTTACGCAGCACCGCTGCAGGTGGAGATTCTTTACTCTCTGGGCGGCGGCGCTTCTTCTTTCGCTCTTGATTCTACAGTTGTAGAAATAGCAAAGAATAGTTTCCTGCAGGCCGAGACTTCCGTAGTTCCGGTTGCGTTTCCTGTTCAGTTTTTACTGACCTATGCCGTGGGTGCAGAGACTCAAACAGTAGTTTCTGCAGCAGTTACCAATCTGTGCTACAACTACTTCTCCGGCGGCAGCTCCGGTATGGAGATTGCAGTGAAGCTCGGCGAGCTTGAGGAACACTTCCCGCTCGGCGGCTTTGAAAATGCTGTCCAGATAGAGAATACGGCCGCCGGCCATTTTCTGCTCGAAAAGAGAGAACACGCTGATTCCGATAGCGTTATCGCGGTTGCGTGTGATGCAGCGTTGACTGGTTCTTCTCCTGAGCTAGCTTCTGTTGTGGTACTCAGCTGTGCGATTGAGGAGTTTATCCGTAGATATCGGCTGTTGTCCGAGGTCGATGATGAATCTCTGGCTGGCATAGACACGATGACGCTCGACAACTTAGATTATGTGGTTTTGTAAGAAAGGCGGTGTGAGATGAGCAAAACACCTAACTACGACCTGTTCGTCACAGATGATGCAGGGACTAAATTCAAGGACTGGCGCGAACAGATGGCGTCCGAGTCCAATTCCAATATGGTGAAGATCGACGCCGCCCTTTCCGGAAAGGCTGAGCAAAGCCGTTCGGTTGAAATTACGCTGACGGCTGACGGCTGGATTGGCGACGCCGCGCCATTTTCGCAACAGGTTGCAATAGCAAATCTGAAGGCTGATACCAATGGCTCTATTGCGATTGCAAGCGGCGCGACGGCGGATCAGCGTGCGGCTGTCCGCAAGGCTCAGCTTTCGATTGCGGCGCAGGCTGATGGATTGCTTACTCTGAACTGCGACGGCAAGAAGCCCACGGTGGATATTCCTGCTGTGGTTGTTATTTTAGGTTAAGGAGGTAGAAATATGCCTATTATTTCGGCATTTCCGACGGGCGAAAGCACCGTCGATTATACTGGCCCTAAATCCGGTTTGCCATCGCTGGAAGAGGGCAAGGTTGCGTATGTAACCGATGAAAAGCGGCTGTATACCGGCAACGCTGATGGCACAAATACGCAGGTTCCGAATGAAGAAGATGTATCGAACGCTGTGAGCGGACATGATTCTGATGAGAATGCGCACGCGGATAAATTTGCAAAGTATTTACCGCTTGAAGGCGGGAAAATGACTGGTGCGATTGTAGTTACCAACAATTATAATAAATATAGTGCCTTAGAAACTCCGACAGGTTATACTTATATTGATATATATGATGATGGTAAAGATGTTACTACGGGTACGACTGAAATGCACACCGTTGTAGGTAAGGGGCCGGGATACCTTACTGGGGAGCATCTTGTAATGGATGGTGCAGGCATAGATTTACGCAGATACAATGGGACGCTTGATAATACTCAAGTTGCTTTGAAGTTAAATGCCGAATCCAACACAGTAAGAATAGAGCAAGTAGGTACAATTTCTGACAACAGCGATGTCACCACAAAAAAATATGTTGATGATGCAATCTCCGAAGCCAATACCAACTATCTTCCTCTTAAAGGCGGTACAATGACAGGAAGCATTATCGCTCCAAGTAACACCTCTGCTATCCGAAATTCTACTAATTCCAGCAGAGTGTCGATACATGATGAAACAGCCGGACTTGCTTCGGGAACAGTATCAGTATTGTGTAATTCAAGTAATTCTGATAACCCCAATCTTACACTATCGGCTGGTTCAACTAATCTTTATGTGTCAGATGCCAATGGTACGGTTCAGATGACTCGTACAAAAGACATTACTCATGACAATGATATTACCGACAAAAAATATGTTGATTCTGCTATTCAGGCGGCTATTCAAAACACTTGGGAGGCGAGCTATTGATGAGCGTTCAGGAGACTAATCTTAAAGCTATCGCCGATGCCATCAAAGCTAAGACTGGAGAAACCGGTGCTATTAAAGCTTCGGAATTTGCGAGTAAAATCAGTTCTATCGAAACCGGTATCGACACCTCTGATGCCACCGCAACAGCTAGCGATGTGGTCTCTGGAATGACCGGGTATGCAAACAATCAGAAAGTTACCGGTACATTGATTCCTATTGAGAAACCGCGTTGGGTTCGGACTATATTACCGTCTAGTGACTTCTGGTCCTCAGTCTGCTATGGTAACGGTAAGTTTGTAGTTGTTGCTCTGGATACCACTGTCGCTGCCTATTCCTCCGATGGTATCAACTGGACTCAGACTACATTACCGGCTAGTGCGGACTGGTGTTCGGTCTGTTATGGAGGAGGTAAGTTTGTGGCTGTGACTAATTTTAGCGACATCGCAGCTTACTCTACCGATGGCATCAACTGGACTCAGACTATGATGCTAGCACCCGCAAGCTGGAATTCGGTCTGTTATGGCGGAGGTAAGTTTGTGGCGGTGGTTGCTAATGATAGTAATGTCGTCTGCCTCAAAGATTCTTTTGATTCCTGGACTTAAAAAAAGGGAGGTGTGATATTTTGAGTATTCAAGAAATTAATCTCAAATCCATCGCAGATGCCATTCGAGCTAAAGAAGGGTCTATTAACTCCATTAAGGCTTCGACATTCCCTGAGCGAATTGCTGCCATTCAGACTGGTGTAGATACCTCCGATGCTACTGCCACTGCGGATAAGATCTTATCTGGAAAGACGCTGTATGTTAAAGGCGAGAAAGTAACTGGTACCCTAGTGCCTGTTGAGAAACCGAGGTGGGAAAGTTCCGACATGCCTGCTAGCGAGAGCTGGTTTTCGGTTTGCTATGGTGCGGGTAAGTTTGTGGCTGTGAATTATAGCAGCAATATCGCTGCTTATTCTACCGATGGCATCAACTGGACTCAGACTACAATGCCTGCTAGTGGAATCGGAAACTCGGTTTGCTATGGTGCGGGTAAGTTTGTGGCTGTGGCTAACAGTGATAATGTCGCTGCTTACTCTACCGATGGTATCAACTGGACTCAGATTCAGACTACGCTGCCGACTAGCGCGGCCCCGAGCTATGTTTGCTATGGTACGGGTAAGTTTGTAGCTATAGTTTTCAGGAGTAAAGTCGCTGCTTACCTCAAAGATTCCTTCGATGAGTGGGCTTAAAAGAAAGAGGTGATCAATATTGAAACTTTGTCTCGGCAGTACACCTGTAAAGTCGCTTAATATCCGCAAGCTCGACGTGGATACTAACGACGCTACTATTGTCGCATCCGACATGCAGTCTGGCTCTATTGCGTATGCGAAGGGTCAGAAGGTGACCGGTACGGGCAGTAATGGTTTTATCATCGACGAAATTCCTAGCTACTCCTTTCGTCGTCTTCAAGATCACCTGTGCGAGCTTCAGCGTCAATATGAGATAGCCGAAGCCTACCTGAAGGGAACATATGCAAATAAAAGCACCCTGTAAAAGGGTGCTTTAGTTCATTCGATGAGTATCTTGTTACTGCCGTCGAGGTTTGTACAATATACACCTAAGACGCCGCCGTTCTCATCTTGTGATGTAAAGAACAGTCTGTCCCCGGACACATTAAAGATGTGAACGCCTGTATCGTCTGCAATCAGCGAGATGTTCTCTCCTGTGGTCGAGATAGAATACAGTCTATCCCCATCATTCAGGTTAGAAAAATACAGCGTGCCTTGTGCATACTGTAATCCATTGGTTGACACGCCAGAGTACAATACCTTCTCTTCCCCAGTCGAAATGGTGCGAGCGACAAGATCTCCGTCATCAACGCCGTTTCTTGTAGATTGGCTGTTATGGATGTAATACAGCGTATCCTTTCCGTCAAAGATAGGAGCATACGCGTAATCGGACGAGATACGTTCGTCTGTGCCTGCGGCTAAATCACACTTATGGATGGTTTCTCCGTCTGCATCGTCTTGGTAATATATAATGTTGCCATCCGGCGTAAACGGATAATAAACAGGCTTATCGAAAACCTTTTTGAGATTCTCTCCTTCAAGATCGCAAGAATACAGATACTGATATTTATAATCGGCATCATCTGCCGCAATATACAATGTATCGCCGCAGATTTGCAAGCCTCTTGCGTCAAGATTGGTAATCTTCTTAACGTTGTCCCCGCTCAGGTTCATCTTATAGAGCGCACACTTATCGTTTTCTACGAAACCAACATATAGATATTCATCCTTTACGCGGATATAACAAGGCTCCTGCCCGTTGATGTAAGTCCACTCGGTTTCTTCAAGACGACGTTTTGCCAGAGGGAAAGTAACAGACGAGCCGCTTTTGAACACGGCTCCGTAAATCCAGCCATTGTGGATTTCGAAAGGCAGACTGCTGTTATTGTTCTTCTGCATCTCCAGTGGAATCTGGTCGGCAGGAATTGCATTCGGATTGGTCTTCGGCTCTTCACTTTTAGCGGGCGTTTGCTCGACAACAGCGTTATCTGTGTTGGCATCTGCTGTATCCTGCTCAGCTGGTTTCTGATTAGAACAGCCGCTGCAGAATATTAAAGCCGAGAATAGACCAGCCAGCAGGCGTTTCTTGTAGGTCATGGGTTACTCCTTCGTCTTTTTTCTTTTGTGGACAGGCAGTTTATCTACTATATTTTTGTGAGCATCAATAACCGGAGCAAATAGTTCGTTTTCTGCTCGTTTCCGAGCTGCAGCGGCAGCTTCTAAAGTCTTGTATTGGCCAAGGTATTTACGTTTCCCTTGGAACGTGATATACGCTGCCCAACTGTCATCTCGTCTTCTATAAGAAACTCCCCTCACTCCTGAGGTGTTTGATGAGAATTTCTTTGAAGTGATGACCGACAAACTTGTCCCTTCTTGGTAAGTTTTCGGTTTATGAACTTTTTGATCTCCACAGGAGATATGCATATCCCCTCTCTTCACTGCTCGGTCTATCGTTCCTAAAGAATAGTCTATCTCTTTTCCGCAGTCGCATCGGAAGCGCCAGTAGATGTTGCTACCTTTTCCCTCTTTCTTTCCTACTGGATATAGAGCAGTCAGCAACCCAAATCTCTGGCCTGCAATGTCGCGTCTGCGTTTTTCGGGCAGAGCACATCCACACGAAGTGCTCGTTCCTTGAAGTAAACCCTCTTGGTTTACGACTTTCTCATTGCCGCAGTCACATCGGCATAACCATCGCCGTTTATTCGTGCTCGGGTAATTCTCTGCCGGTGCTATAACCGTCCATTTGCCGAAACGCTGGCCGAGAAGGTTGTGACGTCTGTTGGGGCGATAACAGCCACAAGAAGAAGATAACCCTCTAACGAGGGAGTCTTGATAGACAATGCGTTCCGTACCGCAATCGCAACGACATAACCAGCGCGATTTGCGCCCTTTAGGCTCGGCAGGGGCAATCACAGTCCATCTACCGAAGCGCTTATCTTTGAGATTCATTTGGTCTCACATCTCATTTCTTCATTGTATAAATTATACAATAGAATCCACCTAACGTCAATAAATTTTGCAAAGAAAGGAGGCTCGCCATGAGCGTGATGCGTAATGACCGGCCTTAATAATTTTATAAATCTATTTGGGCAAGTCACCCTTTCTACCGTCGTCGAGTTAGTTCTCGCCGGCGTTTTTCTTTATCTGATCTACAAAAAGGTCAGAGATTTTCTCATTGAACGCTACGAGGCTGAAAAAGCCCGCGACCAGCGAATCAATGAAGCACTCGACGCTGTGCATAAATACCCTGAGTACCGCGCACAGAGCATCAAGATACAGCAAACGCTGGAAAACGAGATACAGACTATCCGCAAAACAATGGAGCGCTACCAAGCCAGACTGGACTCAGTAGAAGAAACCAATAAACGCCGCGAGTGCAACAAGCTCCGCGACAGGCTTCTTCAGAGTTATCGATACTACACAAACGAAGAAACCAACCCCAGTAAGTCATGGACACAGATGGAGGCTGAAGCCTTCTGGGGGTTGTTTCGCGATTATGAAGAGGCCGGCGGCAACGGATATATGCACTCAGTAGTTCAGCCAGCGATGACCGAACTGATTGTAAGGGAATGTCCGAAATGTCCGAACTCATCGGGAAAGGAGGCGTAACGCATGGAATACTACTCCTCTGTTTTTACGTTTGACGATTGGTATCTTGACAAGCCTGTTGGGACGATTGCTCAGCAGTATGACCATCTCTCCCGCTCGCTTCTGGTGGCGGGCAATCTGCCGGACGGTTACATCTGGCACATGCTTGTGCAGTGCGGCGACAATTTCAACATCGTGTTGATGGAACCCATCGAAGATACCGCCTCGGCTGTGGCTGACCTTCCGGAAGAGGACGGCGAGCCAGAGAAGAAACCTAAGCTGATCGGCGCGGTTCTCGAACGCGGCTGGGTCGGCGAATCGGGCAAATACTCTGTTCAGCTTCGCGGCGTCAAAGGCGAAGAAGTTCGTCATACCAATCTCATTACCATCCGTATTCCAAAGTCGATGGCCGGAGAAGCACAGTGGCCGGAGGTTCCATCTGAGTTTACCCAGATTGAGCATCGTGTAAACGAGACCTATGAGAAGGTTAAGAACACGGCTGCCGAGGCTGAAAAAGCCAAGAACGCTATCGAAAACATGGGCGCGACGGCCAAATCGGTAGAGCCTGACGAGGAAGCCTCTGTTGAAAAGGCTGTCGATGAAGACGGCAACATTTCACTGAACTTCTCTATTCCTAAAGGCGAGAAGGGCGACCCGGGCGACGTTGTTGCACATGAGGGCTTATACGGTTTTGAAGTCAATCCTGACGGATATCTCGAACTGCATTATGCAGACAACACAGCTGCGCCCAATCTTTCCATCAATGAAGATGGTTATCTTGTGGCGGAAATTTGAGGGGGTGAACGCGCATGGCGAAACTTATTCTTGGTAAAGTAGTTGGCCCAGAGGGCAAAGCCGCGACCGTTGAAGTTGAATCGACTGAAACTGTAGCTGCAGGCTCCCCCGCTCTGGTCGAAAATGTCGGCACTGCAAATGAAGCAAAGCTGAAGTTTTCCATCCCGCAGGGTGAAAAGGGAGATACCGGTGCAACGCCGAATCTTTCCTTTGAGGTAAAAGCTCTCGAGCCTACGGATGCTCCGACCGTTTCCGTCAGCGGAGACGCAGAGAATCCGCATCTGGTAATCAGTCTTCCTCGTGGCGAGACCGGCGAAGATGGGCAGGCTGCTTATCTGACCATCGGCACGGTAACTACGCTGGCTCCTGACGAACAGGCGACGGCCAATATTACCGGTGAAGCACCGAACTATGTTCTGAACCTTGGTATTCCACGCGGTCAGGGCATTGCTTCGGCTGACGATCTGGTTGAAGTTAACGGCTTCTAATAAAGTAGATTCGGGCGCTCTCAGGCGTCCTTTTCTAATATTTTCACACTTTTCACATCATGATGGCCGCTAAGTGCGGCAAGAAAGGAAGAAAACACTATGGCAACTAAACTTGTATTTTGCGGTAAGAAGGTAAACCTGCCTGCAGTTCGTGAGCAGGCATTCTATCTGACCACTGATACCCATGAGGTATACTTCGGCCAGAACCTGTACACCGAGCCGGTACGCTTTGTACCTGAGCGTGAGACCACCCCGGCACAGGGCGTTCTGTACATTCTGCCCTCCGGTCTTGGTGAGGTTTACGATGGTTCTGCGTGGAAGACCGTCATCAAGCCGACCGTTACCACGATTGAGGCTGGCGTAACCGACGAGCAGATTGCAACTGCTAAGGCTGTAAAGGACTACGTTGACAACCTCGTTACCGGCGGCATCGGTGCTCTGGGCGCACTGGCTAAGAAGGACGAGGTCACCGAGACCGAGCTCGGCGACGCTCTGAAGAAGAAGATCAACGACGCTGCTGCTCAGGCTGCTACTCTGGTTGGCGAGGACGCTTCCAAGTCTGCTCGCGCAATCGCGGCTGAGGAGGTTGCGAAGATCGTTGACGGCGCTGACGCTTCTTTCGACACCCTGAAGGAGATCGCTGACTGGATTTCCGGCCACAAGACCGACGCTGCTTCCATGAACTCCGCTATCAAGGCTCTGGAGGCTATCGTTAAGGGTATCGGCGGCACCGATGAGCCGGCCACCGTTGTTGCATACGTTACCGCAGCTATCGACGCTCTGAAGATCGGCGATTATGCAAAGGCTGCTGACCTGACTGCAGCTGTTGCCCGCATTGCTGACCTTGAGTCCAAGGTTGGCGTTCTGAATGGCGGCGCTGATGTTGCTGGTTCTGTTGCTAAGGCTCTGGCTGACGCTAAGACCTATGCTGACGGCAAGGCTGCAACTGCTCTGGCTGACGCTAAGACCTACGCTGATGGTCTGGCAGTAAACTACGATGCTAAGGGCTCTGCTGCAACCGCTGAGACCAACGCTAAGTCTTACGCTGATGGTCTGAACACCACCATGGACGGCCGCGTTGCCGCTGTTGAGACCGCTCTGGAAGTTGGCACGTTCTGATCTCCCCTGTTGTTTATCCGCCCCGCTTCTCGCGGGGCTATTCTTTATAAAGGAGGGGGTGCGAAATGGGCTATTACTTCCGAACCTATGAGACGGTGCTCAGCAAGGCTCAGAATACAACCACTGTGCCGATTGTGCCGGGACGTTATCTGATCTGCACAGACACCGGCGATGTCTTTTACGACACTAAAGATAAGGTTCGCAAGCACCTGACCGACATCATTGATGTAGCTACCGAGTCGGCTCGACAAGCAATTCTTGCGCC
>OHDD01000151.1_pt1 | contig 44413 bp, 38 predicted proteins | sample 1566941 | NCBI WGS metagenome assembly OHDD01 (sample SAMEA3879580, study PRJEB24766) | human gut metagenome | biome: human-associated habitat; feature: feces | place: USA | collected 1985/1987 | reverse complement strand
AATTTACGTAATTTTCTAATATCTTAAACTTTCATAAATGGCATGTTTTACAACTTTTTGTTTTCAAAGTAAGACCAGGATGAAAGTGAAATGAAATAGTTCAATTATAAATGTTTTATTATTCTATTACACTTTGATTTAATAATGCTTTACTGTATATCACATACCTTAAACTAATAGCAATATGAGCTATCACACCATGAAACTATAAAATTTTGATTTATTTCACTTTAGTTATTAGATGATTTACTATTATATAATATGTTATGCTTCACTCGTTGTTTACTCATGTATTTGTGCATTCGAGCTATTACGTCATGCATTGCATGACAATTCGTTCGTTAATGGCATAAGAAAAATAAATGTCAGCTTTGCAGTTGCTTTCTTTTCTTTTGTGTTCAATATAATTTAAGTGTAATAATTATATTGATGATAGTAAAAATATCAATTATAAAAATAGTGATTATAATATGATGTGAGTGTCAAAAGTGAATTTTGCCACTTACTGATCTAACCAGATTGCTTCATTACTATGCGATTCATGCAATTCTCGAACACCTCAAACTTATATAAAATGGCGTATTTACACCGTTTTATTCTGTTTTCAGTGTTCGACGTGTAAATAAGTGTAAATCGCTTATTTGTGCAAACACAAACGAAATTTATACTTTTGACACTTACATTATAATATTCAATAAAATAGTCTGCAATTGCTGCATATTGCGGTCTGAAATTAATAAAATATATGAAAAACGCTCAATAAATATTGAAAAAAATATAGTTTAGTATTAGACTATTATAGTGGATAAATAGATAGATTACATTTAAATGATTTAACATATATTAATGAAATAACCTTAATACAGCTATTATACATAATGTGAAAAATGGTTCAACAAATTTTATTGATAAATATTAACTGATGTATCTTTATACATTTTTTATTTTTATATAGTCTGATTTTTAATAAAAAGTCACATTTATGATTTTAATTCTACTTATAGTATTGAGTTGTGTGCAAGTTCAATAAAAAGCTTTATTATATAAGCAGAAATGATTTTTGAAAAATTGGTATTTGTATTATAAAATAAAATGTAATGTTTCACGTGAAACAGATAGATAGTGATGGTTTTATCTAATAAGTTATATACAATTTTGAGATATGTTTTTCTGATTTGAATGTTATAATATTTAATTATACGAACTTGGATTGATGCATTGCTACGCAATTTATTCAATCCTCTAACATCTGAAAATTTTACAAATAATATACTATAATACCAGGGTCAAAAGGTCTAAACCCACATGAGCTCGCTTATAGGTGGGTTTAGACCTTGGGACCCCTACGATATGAACATGAAAGTGGGATGATAATCCCACGATATGTGAATATTGGGGAAAATTGTGGAAGTGCGAAGCACGGAACAATTCGCAGGTATCAAAGTTGTGGACTTTTGACCCCGACATCATATTATTATATCAGGGTTAAAAGGCATAAACCCTACATGAGTTTATTTATAGGTAAATATGAAACCTTAAGACCCACCCCAATATGAATATAGAAGAGAAATGATAATCTCACATTATGCGAATATTGTGTATTGTGCAATTTGCCAGTGGTACATGTTTAGCATATACCGAAGCATAGCGTAGACGTGTGAGTACGTAGTATGAAATAATTCCTAAGGTATTAAAGTCGTGGGCTTTCAATCACGACATCTTTAATATTTTTATAATACAATGTTTCACGTGAAACGTTGTTAAGCGTATATATCACATTGTGGTTATTAAAATTCTCTATATTAAGTCTGTATTAAAATAGAGAAAAAGCTTTTAACTATTTAATGGAAAGAGGTTAAAAATGGGGAGAATTATAGCAATAGCTAACCAAAAAGGTGGAGTAGGTAAAACAACAACAGCTATAAATTTGTCGGCGTGTCTAGCCGAAGCTGGTCAAAAAGTACTTTTAATTGATATTGATCCACAGGGAAATGCTACAAGTGGGGTTGGTATTGATAAGAATAATGTTGATAAAACGGTATATGATGTCATTTTAAGAGAATGCAGCATAGAAGATGCAATAATACATAATGTATATGATAATTTAGATGAACTGCCATCAAATGTGAATTTAGCTGGTGCAGAGATAGATTTAATAGACGTAGACAGAAGAGAGTACGTGTTGAAAGACGAAATCTCAAAGGTAAGAAAAAATTACGACTATATAATTATGGATTGCCCTCCTTCTTTAAGTATGCTTACTGTTAATGCAATGACAGCAGCCGATACTGTACTTGTTCCAATCCAATGCGAATATTATGCATTGGAAGGATTATCACAGCTTATGTACACAATTAATCTTGCAAAAAAGAAACTGAACAAGAAACTAGAGATGGAAGGTGTTGTTTTTACAATGTTTGATGCAAGAACAAATCTTTCACTTCAGGTTGTTGAAAATGTTAAGGATAATCTCAAACAAAATGTATATAAGACTATAATTCCTAGAAATATAAGATTAGCAGAAGCTCCAAGTTATGGAAAGCCAATCAATCTGTATGATACAAAATCAACTGGTGCAGAAAGTTATAGATTGCTAGCACAGGAAGTTATGGACAGAGATAAGAAAATATAAGACAAGAATAAAAATGCAAAATATTTAAAATGTATTAAGATAGGAGAATGAATATGCCAGCAAAAACAGGTTCAAAAACAAAGAGTAAAGGTGGATTGGGTAGAGGAATATCAAATCTTATTAATGTTGATGATGAAAATGAAAAGAAAGAAGATAATGTGGTAGTTAAAGAAGTAGTAAAGGAAGTAGTTAAAGAGGTTAAAGTTCCATCTGAAACTAAAGTAAAATTATCACTTATTGAGCCTAACAAAGACCAGCCAAGAAAGGCTTTTGATGAAGATGCTTTGATAGAATTATCAGAATCTATTAAACAGTATGGTGTTTTACAACCACTGCTTGTTCAGAAAAAAGATAATTATTATGAAATAATAGCTGGTGAGAGAAGATGGAGAGCAGCAAAACTTGCAGGTGTTAAAGAAGTGCCTGTTGTAATAAAGGATTATTCTTCACAGGAGGTTATGGAAATAGCTCTTATTGAAAATATTCAAAGAGAAGATCTTAATCCTATAGAAGAAGCTAAGGCTTATCAGAGACTTATCAAAGACTACAGATTAAAACAGGATGAGGTTGCAGAAAAAGTATCTAAATCAAGAGCAGCTATAACTAATTCCTTACGACTTTTAAAATTAGATGAACGTGTCCAGGATATGGTTATGGAAGGAAAAATCAGTAGTGGTCATGCAAGAACTATTATATCTATTGAAGATAAAGATAAACAGTATATGATAGCTCAGAAAATATTTGATGAAAAGTTAAGTGTGCGTGAAGTGGAAAAATTAATGAAAACACTTGATGCACCCGAAAAAAAAGAAAAAAAACTTCCAGCAAATGATTTTGTATATAGAGATCTTGAACAGAAATTAAAAAATATAATGGGAACACAAGTTATTATAAAAAATAAGAGCAATAATAAAGGTAAAATAGAAATAGATTACTATTCACAGGCAGAACTTGAAAGAATATATGATTTATTAAAGAAAATAAATGAATAAAAAGTGAAAAAGGTGAATAAAAAGTATATTGATATTCATTAATTCATTTAATTATTCGTATATTTGTATATTTGTATATTTGTATATTTGTATATTCGTATATTTGCATATTCGTATATTTGTTTACTTATTTAAGTATATATTTTTTAAGTATATATTTATTTATATATATATGTATATATGTATATATGTATTTGCACGCTTACTCATTATGGACAAAATACATTATAAATAAACAGATAAATAAAACAATGAAAAACAGGAAGGAGAAAAGATGTTAGATGTATTTGGCTTATTTAGCGTTGAAACGCTATATGTATTAATTGGAATAATTGCATTGCTTGTGATAGCTATTGTTCTATCAATAGTTGCTATAGCAAAGTCTTCATCAATGAAAAAGAAATATAATAAAATGATGGAGGGCTCTGATGGAAAGAGTATAGAGCAGATAATAAAAGAATATACAGATGATGTTAAGCTGCTTAAAAGTACTTATGAAGATAACACAGCTGCTATTAAGGATATATATGAAAAGCTGCAGTATACATTCCAGAAAATTGGAATTGTCAAATATGATGCATTTCATGAGATGGGTGGAAAACTAAGTTTTGCGTTGTGTATGCTCGATAATAACAACAATGGTTATCTGGTTAATGTAATGCACAGTAATAATGGATGTTTTGCATATGTAAAGGAGATAATTAACGGAGAATCATTTATAGAACTTGGTGGAGAAGAAGAAAAGGCACTTAAGCAGGCAGTAGCTGGAAGAATGGGTGATGAAGAATTGAGCCAGGAAGTAAATGATATAGTGAATAATGTTAATCAGAAATAAAAAAACTTTGATAATGATATAAAGCAAAACACAAAACGTAAGTAATAAAAAATAAAAAGAATACAATGAAAATACAAAAATAACTATAAAAATAAATAAAACGTGAGAATAAAAAGTATATTAAAAAGTATGCAATAAAGTACTGGAAATTATGTATAAAAAGGTGCATAATTAGTAAAGTATAATTATGAATACGAAATAATGGAGGAAAGTATGTTAGATTTAAAGTTTGTCAGAGAAAATCCAGACATCGTAAAGCAGAATATTAAGAATAAATTTCAGGATAGAAAGTTACCTTTAGTTGATGAAGTTATCGAGCTTGATGCACAGGCAAGAGCTGCACAGACAGAAGCCGATGAATTAAGAGCTAATAAGAATAAGCTTTCTAAGCAGATTGGTGCACTTATGGCTCAGGGTAAGAAAGAAGAAGCTGAGGATGTTAAGTCACAGGTTTCAGCAAGTGCTGACAGATTAGCAGAGCTTGAAGCTAAAGAAGCAGAACTGAATGAAAAAGTTACTAAGATTATGATGACTATTCCTAATATCATAGATCCATGTGTTCCTATAGGAAAAGATGATAGTGAGAATGTAGAAGTTGAAAAGTTTGGTGAACCAGTTGTTCCAGATTATGAGATTCCATATCATACAGAGATTATGCAGAAGTTTGATGGTATTGATCTAGATGCAGCTGGTAAGGTTGCAGGTAATGGTTTCTATTATCTTATGGGAGATATAGCAAGACTTCATTCAGCAGTTATATCTTATGCAAGAGATTTCATGATAGATAGAGGTTTCACATATTGTATACCTCCTTATATGATAAGAAGTAATGTGGTTACAGGTGTTATGAGTTTCGATGAGATGGATGCAATGATGTATAAGATTGAGGGAGAAGATCTTTATCTTATCGGTACAAGTGAACATTCTATGATTGGTAAATTTATTGATACAATAACACCAGAGGAAGAGCTTCCAAAGACTCTTACAAGTTATTCACCATGTTTCAGAAAAGAAAAAGGTGCACATGGTATAGAAGAAAGAGGCGTATATAGAATCCACCAGTTTGAAAAGCAGGAAATGATAGTTGTATGTAAGCCAGAAGACAGCAAAATGTGGTTTGATAAACTTTGGAAGAATACAGTGGATCTTTTCCGTTCACTTGATATTCCTGTAAGAACACTTGAATGTTGTTCAGGGGATTTAGCTGATCTTAAGGTAAGATCTATAGATGTAGAAGCATGGTCACCAAGACAGAAGAAGTACTTTGAGGTTGGTTCATGTTCTAACTTAGGAGATGCACAGGCAAGAAGATTAAAGATAAGAGTGCAGGGAAAGGATAAGAATAAGTACTTTGCACATACACTTAACAACACATGTGTGGCACCTCCAAGAATGTTAATAGCATTTTTAGAGAATAATCTTCAGGCAGATGGAAGTGTAAAGATTCCTAAGGTACTTCAGCCATATATGGGTGGTAAGACAGAGCTTAGCAAGTAAGTATAATATTATTATTGAAAATGCATGATAAAATGTGATTGTTAAAAGTAGAATTTGGCAATGGCTGAGATATCAGGTTTGTTTAATTATTTTTTAATTCAAGCAATACTTGCATCAGGATAATAAAATAACAGAAAAAATACCGTGCCATTATTAAATAATGACACGGTATTTGATATATAGAAAGATTTGTGTTATCTTTATAAATATATATAAGCAGGGGAATATTGAGTGTGGAGTTTATTAAGTTGTTTAAATGGGAAGTAGCTCGCAAGCGGAAATGGAGTATGTATGAAAAAGGTTAAGGTAAAAAGTCTTAAGGGGAATGAGATATTAGCCCTTCCTATAGTGACAGATGGTGGCACGGTACTTATACATGCAGATGTTGAGTTGAAGCCGGAGCTTATAAACAGAGCAATACGCCTGGGAATAAAGTCTCTTTATATAAAGGATTACCCTGAGGAAGTAATAAATAAAGAAAATTATAATCATATAGTTATATCCTCAGAAGACGATTATGATGATGTTTATAATGAAGGTCAGGATGTTAGCGATAGTGAATGTGCTGATGTAAAAAATGAAAAAAAGACTGAGTATAATAATAAATATATAGAAAATCACATTTATAAGGTAGAAGAAACTGCTATTAATTCAAGAACTATAATAAAAAATGTACTTGAGAAGCATATATATCGACATAATAGTGATTTAAAGATTATAGGTGAGCAGGCTGAAAAGATAATAGAATCAGTCATAGAAGAGCCTGAGGTTATTACAAATATAACTGAGATGAGAAATATTTCTACTGATATGTACACACATTGTATAAATGTATGTGCTTTATCAACTATCATGGCATTAAGATTAAAGATGAGTGAGAAGCAGGTAAGAAATATATCTATAGGTGCAATTCTTCATGATATAGGACTTAGATATATTAAAGTTCCATATATGAATACCAATGAAACATATATGAATGTAAAGGATGCACTGGAATATAAGAAACATACAATATTTGGCTACAGTTCTTTGCAGGATGAGGGATGGATACCAGATATTGCAAAAGAGATTATTCTGCTTCATCATGAAAGAATAGATGGAAAGGGCTATCCATTCCAACATAAGGGCGATAAAATAAAGACAGAAGTAAAACTGGTATCTTTATGTGATGATTTTGAGAGTCTGATAAGCGGAGTTGGTTCACCAAAGCTTAAGATATATGAAGCAATAGAATACATAAAGGCTAATCAGGGTATTAAGTATGATGCCACAATAACGGATAAATTGCTTGAATCAGTTGCTGTATATCCAGTGGGAATAAATGTTATAACAAGTGAAGGTGAAATGGGTGTTGTTGTAAGACAGAATCATAAGTTTACAGACAGACCTGTTATAAGGATGCTTAAGCATGCAGATGGTTCCCAATATAAGGATGACGTAGAGAAAGATCTTATGGAGTATCTTACATTGTTTATAGTTGATACGGAGTAGATCTTATTAAAGATTGTATAGTTAAAATATGTGATATAGGTCTGTAATAAATATGTGATATGGGCCTATAATAAAATAAGATATATATCTATAAATAGAAGGATAGTTATGAATTTATATATAAGGGCTATAGGGTTCCAGTATCTTGATGCGGATTTTGAAGAAGAGATGATTCACGCAGGAATATTAGACAGTATAGAAAAGGGTTTTGTTATAAAGAATACAAAGCTTAACAGAGGAGCAGTAATAGTAAGAGTAAGTGAATCAACAGGATTGTATATATATGGAAGATTCAAGGGTGATGAGTTTATATATGAGTATTATTTTCCGTTTATACTTGGGAAAACAAGCTGTGACAATGATGAGATAACCATTGAAAGGCATCTTGATAAGGAGTCGTTTGCTGTTGTATGTGATGAGTCAAGAACCGGAGTTACTCTTATATTTTATCTGCAGAATGTTATGGATTACCTTGAATTTATATTTGATAAGGATGGGCTTAAGCAGAAAGAGTATAATATTGATAGAAAGGGTTCAGTATATAGAATACCTATTAAAAATAAAAAGGTAAGTCTGACGGCACTCTCTATAGGTGGCATGATACTCCTGCCTTCTCATAGAAAAGTAGAACCAGTAAAGGCAAAGAAGGAACAGGATGAAAGGGAAAAACTTATACAGGCAGCTAAGAAGGGTGATGAGACAGCAATAGAGAATCTGACAATTGAGGATATTGATACATATAATGAGCTGTCACAACGTATATTAAAAGAAGATGTATTTTCAATAGTTGATTCATCGTTTATGCCTTGTGGTGTTGAATGTGACCAGTATCAGGTTGTAGGAGAAATATTAGAGCTTGAAGAGGAAATAAATCACTACACTAAGGAGACTGTATATATTATGGTTATTGAATGTAATAATCTTAGCATGACAGTTGCTGTAAATAAGGCAGATCTGCTTGGAGAACCTGCAGTCGGAAGAAGATTTAAGGGTCAGGTATGGCTGCAGGGAAGTGTTGCATTTAAGGGATAACAGGTAAAATATATAATTAAATGTAAAATTGAGTGTGAAATTTAAGGTGTATTTTAAGCAGATTATTTGCAGATTATTGAAATATATGTTTGCCACGTATATGTAAATGTGGTATAATACCTAAGGTTTTATCAGTTGGTAGGTTGATAGAACCTGTATAGAAGTTCCTTTAGTTAAATGGATATAACGGCCCCCTCCTAAGGGGCAGTTGGGGGTTCGATTCCCCCAGGGAACATTATCGAATTTTGGAAGAGTCCGTTCAGATTAGATACATACAATCTAGTCTGGACGGATTTTTTGTGTGAGCAATGAGTCAAGGTCCCTGTATATTGATTTTTTGACTGAAATGTGTACAATATAAAATATACTATCTTTTTACATCGGTGACATAAAATTAATATACAGAGCAGTGTGTATTGAGCGGATCGTTGACCTGAATCAGATGCATTTGAGCGTGGAAAGTAAAATCGAAGCAGCAGATGCACATAAGAGAAGGGGATATCTGTCAGAGAGTAATTTCATCAATCTGTATACGTTTGCCGGTGTACTGAACGGAATGTGGTCCTGCGTAGATGAGTGAAAAAAGATAAAGAAACCGGTAGCATTGAAAAGTTCCTGTCGGACAAAAAACGCGTACAGGAGTTACAGAAGGACTTCGGAACACTGGAAAAGGAGGAACGTGATTTCTTAAGACAGCATAAGTATATGATTAAAGATTGCGATTACGAAAATCAGCTGGACATCTCCGAAGAAGCAGTAAAGAAGAATTACGATCGGTTGGGTAAAGCAGAGCAGGATAAGGATACCAATCCTATGGAATGCATGCTGGTAATGTTGAAACTATTCGATGGACTTAGAATCTATCGGTTGAATTAAAATGGGAGGAATAACAGTGGAAAAATATGATGTAAGGTACAGCTTGATAGAGAAAAGCGAACTGGAAAATGTTCATGAATTGGGAAAGTACAGCTTTTGCGAAAAAGGTGAGAATGCCTATATTCTGAGTATAGGAAACCATCGCTTTATTACGTTGCAATTCTCTTTGGAAAAGGCAGGAGGCACTTTGTATGGGAACGTCGGTGCGGCCAATATGCGAGAGTATATGGAAAATCAGGCAGCGGATCATGAAGAGCACACACACCTCTTTGCAACAATCGGCAACAGTAAGATTGACTTGGAGGAAAATTTGTATCCCTCTGAATTGCGCATTAAAAATACGCATGTGAACGGAGGGCAGAACCCAGATAGTACCCTTGAATTTGAGCTGGATATAGTATTTACTAGAGATGGGATACGGGAGTGGAATAGGATAATGTTTTTCAGCGTTGATTTATATGGTGAGGATAGATTCCGGTTCGAGTATGCAAATGGGAGTTATGACAGTGTTGATGGTAAAATAGAAAAATTCACTTTTTAGGGAGGAAGCAAATGAAGTAGGGTATGAAACCGGTATGAGATTCACAAAAGGGGAGCACGCATTTATCGTGGCAACCCATGTGGACCGGGCACATATTCATAATCATATCATTTTCAATTCAACCAATCTGGAATGCGATCGGAAGTTTCGTGACTTTTGGTTTTAGGGAATTGCATTGCAGAGACTCAGCGACATTATCTGTCTGGAGCATGGACTTTCCATTATTCCGAAGGTAAAACCGAGTAAGAGACAGCGGAGAACAAAGTATCCGGAACGGACCAGTGTGCGTGATGTCATTCGGGATGATATTCTGAAATGCCTGGAACAGAAGCCGGCAGATTTTGAAGAGCTTCTGAAACTTCTACAGGCAGAAGGATATGAAATCAAGCGTGGCAAGCATACCGCAGTCAGTGGAAAAGAGCAGAAACGTTTCATCCGGTTCCGTTCACTTGGAGAGGATTTTACAGAAGAAAATCTGAAAAAAATAATTGCTGGTGAGAAAGAATTACCTGAGAAGAATGAAAAAGTATCTGATCAGAAAGCTGTGAAATCAGAAAAACGGAAGTTTGACCTGGTTGTGGATATTCAGGATAAGATGGCACAGGGGAAGAATGGCGGATATGTCCGCTGGGCGAAGAAATATAATATAAAACAGTTTGCCTAGTCAATTTTGTTTTTGCAGCAGCACGACATTCACGATAAGGAAACTTAGGATGCTTTGGTAAATGGTAGTTCGGCCAGATATCATGAACTAATGAAAATCATCAAAGATGCTGAGGAAAAGATGGCACAGAACAAGATGCTTAAAACTTATATTATCAATTATGCAAAGACCAGAGAAACATACATTGCGTATCCTAAATCTAGTTATAGCAAAAAATTCTATGAGGCGCATCGTGATGAAATCATTCTTCACAAAGCAGCAAAGGAAGCATTTTCAAAACTTCCTGACGGGAAAATTCCGAAGGTAAAAGATCTGAATGAAGAATTTGCACGACTGCTTTCTGAAAAAAAGTAGCTTACAGCGAGTACAAAAAAATAAAAAAGAGATGCGGGATTATCAGATTGCGAAGCAAAATGTGGAATCCTTCTATGCTGCACAGCAGACATGGAATCAGGAGGAAGATCTGAAAAAGAAGCGACAACAGCAGAGATAAACTTATGGGCAATCATCAAAATAAAACTTGGTGGTTGCCCGCTTTTTTTGCAATTCCGGCAAAGCAGGAATGTATCAGCACTCACAAAGTGAGGGCGCAGCTTGGCATCGAAGATGACATTCTAAGGGGATTGGGGATGTGCCTCCAACAAGCAAAATGCGCCGCGTGTACACAGGGGCACTGCTTGCTAACTTGCGAAGCAACTCTATTGTTTTGCATCATTAATTATTTTTGCATATTTTTCAGAATAATATTTTATTTTTTGATATAGCTTTTCAACATCAGAAGCATCATTACATATATGCATTTTTCGATGACAATTTGGGCAAAGTGCAACGGCATTATTTAAAGAGTCGGAGCCTCCATTCATTAACCATTCTACATGATGCTCTTCAAGAAATGGTTGTCCTGAATCATCTAAAAATGGTGCATCTTTACCACATAAATCACATTTTCCTTCGGCTCTTTGTTTAACTGCAGCAGATATAGTAGTATTTCGCTCATATTCATTTGAAATTCGCTTTTTTGGATGTTGATTTCCGTATGGATTGGAGGCAGTATGTTGAAAAGTTGTTTTCTTCTGTTCTTGCTTAATGGCAGCAGATATAAGTTCTTCAACAGTCTTTTCTTTTCGTAGGACAGTTTCCCGTTTGGTAGTCTTTTTGGTTTCAACTAAATCTTCCATATTGTTATTAAAGAACAATCGGAATATATATTTAGCGCCTCCATCTTCCTTGTCAATTCGTTGAATAGTAAGATTTGTGTAATTTGGAATTACAGTATATGTTATTATTTTTGAATATATGTTGGAAGAATCTGATGACCCGATAAAGCATCTGTTATTAGTAGATTTTTTTAGATACATTTTAAATGACAAATTATCTTTTAAGTCAATAATAGTTTGCTTTCGAGATTCCCATCCGTCTAAATCAATTCTTTTATCTTTATCTGCATCACGAGTAAATGTTTTATATGTATTAAGAGTGTGATTGATAAATTCATTTTTGACATCTAATAAGTAACTAAATAGATTTTCAAAGTCAAAAAGATATTCATTTAATGGATGTAATTCATAAAGTTGTTTTGAGCTATTTGAATTTTTTCCTTGCTCATGGATTATTTTTCCTGTAGTGTTAAAAAATTCTTTATCGTCTTCATTGAAAAAAATTTCCCCTCCTATACCTCCAGATTCTTTTTCAATTATGCGCGAACCATAAGCTGGAAGATTGCTAAATAAATGGTAGTTTCCATCAGAAATATACATAAAGTGATTCCCCCTATAGTTTTTATTTTAGTTTAGCAAAAATTCTATGCATAATCAAATATTAAAGAAATAAAATTGAGGTGAATTGGACGAATTAATGCTTCGAATATTCTGCTATTCATATTACAAAATTAGCAGAAACCAGAGTTCAATTTATTAAAACTGTAAATTAAATTTGAGAACGCTAAAATAGAGGTGTACAAAAAAAAATGTTTATGTTAATATTAGTAGGAATTATTTATTTGCAAAGTTTGGAGGAAAACATGCAGACAAGTTATAAAAAATTGTGGAAGCTTCTTATTGATAGAGATATGTTAAAAAAAGATTTGGCTGAAAAAGCTGGAATAAGTTCAACATCAATTGCAAAACTATCAAAAAATGAAAATGTGAATACTGAAATTTTAAGAAAAATATGCACTGCACTGCAATGTGATATTTCAGATATTATGGAAATGGTTGAGGAGCCCGAAGGAGAGAATAATGATTAGATTAGCAACAGTATTTAGTGGAATCGGTGCTATTGAACATGCATTAGATCGAATGAATATAGAAAATAAGATTGTTTTTGCTTGTGATAATGGTGATGTTGAAATATTAACAAAAGACATAGGAATGAATCTTGATGAAATCAAGTTGGAATTAGATGTATTGAAAAAAACTATTGAGAATATCCAATTTAATGATGAAGTTGAAGACTTATATAAGAACCAATTAAAAAATATGCTTATAGAAGCACTGTCAGAATATTCAAAAGTATATGAAACTATTAAATCAATTTCTCCTAGTGAAGATAATATCGTTGCAGAAGCACTCGAGAAAATACTTCAAATGAAGGATGTCAAAAAATCAAGGATAAAAGAGTATAGTAAATTTTTATCCGAAATTGGCAAGGGATCAACAGAACAAGCGTGTTTGAGAGAATTGCAAATTATGCTTGAGATATCAAATGATTATAAAAAGGATAATGCTCTTGAAGATTTAGGAAAAGATATTGATTACGATAGCGTTGATGGTATTGATTGGAGAAGTATATCTCCTATTGTAAAAACTCTTTATGAAAGATTTGAATCTGTAGATGGAAAAAAAATCATCAGGCGCGTACAGGATTTGTCTCAAAGAACCAGTCAGCTTCATGAGAAAATCAATTATATGAAAGTTCAAAAAGAACTAGAATCAATGGGGGATGATTGGAAAGCAAGAAAAAAATATGTTGATTCGCTTTATAAGGGAATGGAAAAACGTAATAAGGTGAAACAGTCTTATATGGCAAATTATGAGGTTTCAGATGAAAATTATCATTGGAATGTTGCATTTCTTAATGGTAGACAGTATGCTGGGCAAGTAGATTTATTTGTTGGTGGAAGTCCATGTCAATCATTTTCGCTTGTAGGAAAACAGAGGGGCTTGGAAGATACAAGAGGAACATTATTTTATGAATATGCACGACTTATTGATGAAATAAAACCGAAGGTATTTATTTATGAGAATGTTCGAGCAGTTACTTCTCATGATAGTGGAAAAACATGGAATAAGATGCAGGAAGTTTTTAAGGAATTGGGATATAAATTTACATGGACTGTCCTTAATGCTAAAAATTATGGAATCCCTCAAAATAGAGAAAGATTGTTTGTAGTAGGAATAAGAGAAGATATGTTAACAGAGAACGAGTTTGAGTTTCCTGAACCAATTCCACTGGAAAGAAAAATGAAAGATTTTTTGATGGATAATGCTCCAGGAGGGTATTTTTTGCCACGTAAAGGAGTTGAATTTGTTACAATGGAAAAAAATCTTACGAAGAAATTCACGCAAATTGATGGAGAAGTGCAGCTATGTCAAAAGAAAAATCAACAGTTTAATTGGCATGGTGATTTTGTGTTCCAATCGGAAGAGGATGCAAAGGCAAATAATATTCCAGATCTTGAAAAATATTTCTTGTCAGAAAAGGTTGAAAAATATGTTTTGGCAACTGGAACTAAAAATTTTTATAGTAAACCTAAAACCGATCTTGATGTAGCACGACCTCTTCTTACAACAATGCACAAAATGCATAGAGCGGGAGTTGATAATTATGTTACTACAGATGGAAGATTGAGAAAACTCACGCCAAGAGAATGTTTGCGTCTTATGGGATTCTCAGATAGTTTTAAGATAGTTGTATCTGATACATCTATGTATCAGCAGGCGGGTAATTCGATAGTGGTTGATGTTTTGATTCATATTATGGAGCAAGTTATTAAATGTTGTCCGGGAATATTTGAAGAGGAGGAATAAAAACATGGCATTTTCACCATTTGCACGTTTTAGAAATTTTACGGTTGAAAATTTAAAGGCATTGTTAGATGTATATCCTGATCAGGCAGAGAAGATGACATGGGGTGAAGCTGGAGAAGAAATCGAAAATATATCAAAAGGATATAAGAGGACTTCCTATCAACAGGCATGCCAATTTGGATTAGAGGATCGTGGTCTAGAAAACTTTCGAGTGCAGACTTATCTTTATACATTTGATGATGATTACTTGAATAAATATGTTGAATTTTGGATAAAAACATATTTTGCACCAAATCCATATGTTAATTCAGATGATGAACCTATGCTTATATATTGTGAACTAGCAAAAGAAATTCTTGCTAATTCGGATTATCGTGTTGATTATTATGACTTTTTCAATAGAAAAATTGGTGGGAAAAGCGATGATATTCTTATGAATGCATTGAAGGCATATTGTAAACCATTAAAATATGAGAAGATAGGTGATAAACATTATTTCTATATTGAACAGCAAAATATAGAATATTTGGAAAGCCAGATAGAATTTATAGAAAATGAATTTGCAATTCCAAATCCAAAGAGCAGGGAAGATTTTTTTGATAGATATAAGTACAGTAATTTTTGTAAATTTCACGGAATATCAGCTAAAGTCTCAGATCAGACTGATATAACAAATAATAATACGACATCTCGGCGACTTACAGGCGGAAAAAATATACTTCTTTATGGTGTGCCTGGAGTAGGAAAGAGTCATCAAATTGCAAAACAATATTGTGCAGATACTCGTAGAATAGAGAGGGTTGTATTTCATCCTGATTATACATATTCAGATTTTGTAGGACAAATTCTTCCAAGAGTTGTTGATGGAAACTTAAAATATATATTTACACCAGGTCCATTTACGAAGATGGTTGAAAAAGCGTGGAAAGATCCGGGTAATTATTATTATTTAATTATTGAAGAAATTAATAGAGGTAATGCACCGGCTATTTTTGGAGAAATATTTCAGCTTTTAGATAGAAAGGATTCCGACAATTATGCGGAAGATATTGTAGGGGAAAGCGAGTATGGAATTTCAAATTATGATGTTGCTGAAATAGTATATGGCGATTCTCAACATGAAGTAAAAATACCATCAAATATGTTTGTATTAGCTACGATGAATACTGCTGATCAGAATGTATTTACACTTGATACAGCCTTTCAAAGAAGGTGGGAAATGGAACATATTCCTAATAAATTTATTTTTGAAAAAGGTAATCATGCAATGGATGAGATTCAAGGCAGCTGTCTTGATTGGGGAACATTTGCAACAGTAATTAATAATCAAATTATTGAAATTAATAGAGATATTAATAGCTCGGAAGACAAACGTTTGGGTGCATACTTTATCAAAAAGAATGAACTTGGAGCACATACATTTGCTGAAAAAGTTTTGAAGTATCTTTGGGACGATGCATTTAAAATGGATAAAGAAGCAGTATTCGATGCAAAGTTTGGTTCGCTTGAAGAAGTAATAGAAACATATGAGACTAGCACATCTGATAAATTAAAATCTGTACTTCGAGAAGAGGTTTATGCCAAAATGTTAAAAGAAATGAAAGAACGATCTAATCCGGAATCTGATGAGTAAAGCAGGTGAAGTATTTTATGAATGATTTGTCTATACAAGAAAGATGTTCTGTTAATCAAAATAGAGATCAGGATACTTTTGTAGGATTTAAGTGTGAGAATGGTGAATTTAGTGTTCATTTTCCGCTGGGATTTAAAATTTCAGAGAATGATAAAGCGTTAAGAAAAGATATATTTTTGCTTATTGATACAATTGCTAATACCACAGGTAAAAAAGAATCATATATATATCAGCAGGCAAGAGAATATAATTACACTATGTTCCCAATACAAGCATACATATCTGTAATAAAGGATTATTACGAGCGTGGATATTACAAAGAGCGAGAAATTCAATATGTAGTTTCAAAGCGAGGTAAGATAGATTGGAACCGAACGATAAAAACACAGAAGCCTTATGTTGAAGATAATAATATTTTTTACTTAGATTTTGTTACAAAAAAGAATCAGATTAATGAGGATGAACTAATTTCTTTAATTCATAAATATTGTGTTTACGAGAGCTTTTGTAAAGTAGGATGGATATTTACAACATATGTTCCACAGAAGCCTAAGATTAAATTTAATAGGAAACTTTTTAAATCCGTAATAATTCAGAAAATAACCAAAACTTTTAATGACAGAAATCGTAGGTTGTTTAAGGATATGTTAGCAATAATTGATTTTACTGGAAATAGTAATGAATCAAAAGATTATAAATATGGGACATACAGATTTGAATATGTATGGGAGAGCTTAATAGATAAAACATATGGTATACTTGGTAAAGAAAAGTATTTTCCTAAAACGAGTTGGATTATAAACGGAAAAAAATATGAGAATGCTTGTCTTGAACCAGATACGATAATGTTGTGGAATGGAAACATATATGTGTTGGATGCAAAATACTATAAGTATGGTATGACACGATATCCATCGGATCTTCCAGAGTCAACGTCAATAAATAAACAGATTACATATGGTGAATATATTGCAGAACAAGATAAATTTAAACTAATGCATGGAAATGATTACAAGGTATTTAATGCGTTTATAATGCCATATTCAGGTGTGAAAAATAGCATTGAAAATATAGGTGTTGGAATTAGTAATTGGAAAAGTAATGAAAAAACTTATGAAAATATTCAAGGTATTTTGTTGGATGTAAAGCATCTTATGAAAGTTGTTGTATCTAGAGATGAAACAGAATTACAAATGATGGCTGAGTGTATAGAGAACTCATTGGCAAAAACTGATTTAAGATAGAAATCGAGAATTAGCTCAAACCATAGTATATATTTATAATATGATATATTGAAAGGATAGGTTATGACAATTTATAAAAAAGGAATAATAACATCATCTATACTATCAGTTGTTTCCTTTCTTATAGCACTGATATTAAATTATGTGTGTTTGAATCAATTTTGGTGTAATGTAATGCTGGGTATTTTTACTGGTGCAATGCTTAATTTTATTTCATCTATTATTGGTTATTTTGTAGAACGAAAGACCGTGTTGGAAGAGTTTTATACCGAAACAATAAAAATTGTAAATGTTTTTAACAGATACCAGCATGATTTAAATTCTGATCAAAAAATAGATTTTTTTCTCAAATTGGCAGATTATGATACATCGCATTGGGACATGGCATATTCAAAAATTGATTTGTTTTCGGAAAAAGAAAGAAAATATGTATATAATCAGATATATAAGCCATTACTAGAATGTTATCGCAAATCTTGTTCTCATTCTTGGCATTTTAGGATGCATGTTAATGGAACAGGAAAAAATGACGTTGTTATGGCAAAATTTATTGATGAAATAGAGCCAGCAATTTTAAAGATTGAAAAAAAAGAAGTATATGATAAAAGTAAAAATGAAAATTTTCCTATAAGAAGCATAAAGAATCAAATAGTAGAAAATATTATTGAGGAATTGAATGGTCATTATTATTTATTAATGTATGGTAAGAAAAAGTTTGAAAATTTAAAAAAAATGGGAAATGAATAATTATAACAAAGGCATAGCACCCATCACAGGTCCTATGCCTTTGCATTTTCCGGTAGCAGCATCCGGTCATCAATATAGTAGTCGCAGGATATCTTGCGGCTGTTGTGTCCGTAGAATTCGATGATTTCCGGCAGATTGTCATTAACTGCATCAAATTCAAGATTCTGTTCCCGGCACCATTCGACAGCTTTTGACAGGGCTTCCCCAGCACGGCAAGTCCAGAGAATGAGTTTATTGCCATTACGTTTCCATTCCTGGAGATATTCAATGAGTGCCTGGTTGGGCTGACCGAGTTCCAGCCATTTGCTGTAACACAGGGTACCATCAAAATCAACAGTAATGGTTTTGAAATTGATAGTGGTGTTACTTTTCATGGTAGTCTTCTCCTTCGTTTGATGGCAGATCGGCACTCTTGTATTCAAACAGCTGATCAACTGGCAGATTAAGAAAATTTGCCAGTTTCATAGCATAGAGAAGTGATGGAATAGTCTTGCCGGTTTCAATATTGATCAGTGTGCGGACATTCATATCGGAACTATTAGCAACCTGTCGCTGGGTATAGCCGAGATCTATCCGTGTTTCACGTAATTTGCAGATAACTGTTTCTGCACTCATAGTTACAATCCCCTTTTGTAAAATGATTTAAATGGAGATCGGAGAGGTGAAACCGGTCAGCCACTATGTATATGCTATCAAAATATGAGTCCAATAAAACGGACTAGGATAGAACACGGCCAAAAATCTTGAAGGAACTGTTTTCTGTTACTGGAATAGGATCATATTTCTTATTTAGGGAAATAAGGAAGGTTCCTTTTCTGTTGTTCTGAAATTTCTTTACATAAGCATTTCCATCAAGGTAGAATATACCGATTTCACCATCTTCAAGCATTTCTGTTTGTTCAATCCAGATAAGCTCTTCGTTATGATAACGAGGTTCCATACTGTCTCCGCTTACATGAACTCCGAAAGTAGCTTCTTCTGGGATATCAGGAGAAGAGTACATTTTATAGTCTTCATCTTCAAGAAAAGAACCGGTACCAGCAGATACCGTTGTATAGAATACTTTTCTCTCTCTGAACACATGAAGAGGAATGACTTCTGCAAGTTTGTAATCACCGCTTTTTTCAAGCAGACTGATATAATCAAGTGCCTTTTTAATGCCTTCTTCATTCAGATTATGGAAAGGATTATCAGGATTCTTTCCAATGAATTCAGTATAGATATCGTGGATTTCCAGTATCTCACATATAGCCAGAAGCTGTCTGGAGCTTGGTTGCGAGAGTCCCGATTCCCAGGCACTCACAGTATTTGGTTTTACATAAATATCATATTTTTCAAGCTCTATTGCAAGCTGGCTTTGTTTCAGCTTGTGTGTCTTTCTATGTTTTGCAATCGTTTTTCCTAAATCTTTCATAGCGAATCGCCTTTCTAAAGCTGTGATAAGTGTCATCTCATCCTATATGCATATCCAAACTATATCATGATATACGTCAAAATTCAAGAAATATCTCCATAATATTGATAAAGTGGAATAAAATTCACTTGTATATCAATATAATTAGAGTTGTATTATCACTTGTAGACAAAAGATAAATATTGGAATGAAGGTAGAAGGAGTTAGTTACAGCAAAAGATCAGCGTGAAGTACAGGGGATAAATGGTGCGGACTTCGGCACACCGGAACTCATTTACCCTTATAACATAATCATCAATGGTTTTCATTTCCCTTATCCGTTGAATGGTACAACTAAACCAGGAGGATTTTATTGATGATAGAAAGAAAAGACAAACGATATGTAAGCTGCCTGGTATGCGGCAGACACCTGATGAAATGTCAGGGACAATGCAATATAGATATAACTTGCGGAAAGTGCAACAGAGATATTGTTGTCATTGTGGATGAAGAGAGAGTTATGGTCATGGAAAACAGTAGAACCACCGGGAAAAATGAGAGAGCAGGTCAGGTAAGAATAAGCGTACAGAAAAAGAATCCACCGGAGCCTTCGCAGATGAAAAAGGCTGCCAATTATTGAAAACTTAATAACTGAGATAGCAGAGGAACCGCCAGATTTGGCAGGAACCATCAGAGGCGGCGCTGCTTATCAAGAGTTTGTAACGAGCTGGATTTAGCATAGAACTATTAGGAGCCGACAAAACGGAAATGACGCCAGGTGGCATATTATTACCACTGGTTTTACAGGCAACCGTTTTGTTGGTTCCTTTTGCGTATGTTCCCGTTTGGTTCCCCAAAGAGAGGAAGATGGGAATGACATTAGGACGGAAGATCAAGGAGTGCAGAAAAGAAAAAGGAATGACATAGGAAGCACTTGCAGAGGCCCTGTTTACGAATAAATCAACGATTTCAGAATATGAGAATGACAAGATAGATATAAAGATCAGTGTTTTAAGGGAGATTGCCGGAGCACTTGATACACCTGTCTCTTATCTGGTTGCAAGCCAGGAGACGGATGTTGAGGATGAAATGATACAGATGGTCATAGCATTGAAGCAGATCAAGAGCTGTGAACTGAGAAAAGCTGCCATTGCACAGGTGAAGGTACTTGCCGGTGTTATGTAGAAAGTTCGTTCCCACCGAACTTTGTTCGGTCGTTGGGGAACGATTTTTACTCCGTAATAATCTACAATAATTCCTGTAAAGAAGAGTAAACGCGCGATAACTCATAGCAAGTAGATACATGAAGGAGACAGACATGGCAGAAGAAAATATGATTAAGGATTATATTGGTTCATCCGCAGATAAGCGTGTGGACATAATCATTAAAAACTATACAAGATTTATGGGTATCGTGGATGGTTACACAGACGGACTCAGATATATGATTGAAGCAGAAAAAGACAGCAACAGCAGAAATGATATAGCAGAACTTGGAGTAAGGGTGCAGACAGGCGGAATGACAAGTGATCCGACTGCAAAACATGCAATCAGAAATGTGATGACAAGAGATGCCCTTATTAACTGTGATTTTTCAGGGGATGTGCTGGATGGTGTGGATCATCCGGAAGTATATATGAAGGATGCTTATATATTGAGGGATATGCGTCGTGATTATAAACTTTTTAACAGTCAGCTGTGTATTCTAGGAAAAGATCAGGATTACTTTGTAAAATATATCAGCAAGGAAATCACACTTGTAGCAATAGCCCAGAATCTGGGAATTTCCTATGAAACGGTTCAGCAGAATATGACCCGGAACAAAAAACTTGTTAAGAGTCAGGTTATTGGATTCATGGAAAGAAAACTGGGAGGTATCGCATAATGGGAGAAGCAGTTATTACTCAGGAAAAGCGGTGCTATACCATAAAGGAATTACAGGAAATATTGGGAATTAGCAGGCCTACAGTATATGAACTGTTAAAGAAGAATGAATTCCGCTGGATCCAGATTGGAACAAAATACCGTATTTCCAAGAAGAGCTTTGATGAATGGCTGGATCAGAAATGTGAAAATATGTAATTTACCTTCTAAAGGATATGAGGACCGGCATGTTATATTAAGCACGGAAGGAGGTACGGCAGAGATGGATTCAGCAGATGAAAACAGAGCAGGGAACACGGCGGACAATGTCGGTGCCCGAAATGAGAAGACTGATTGGAATAAATAAGACAGAAAGTTACTGGCTGGTACACAGGAATTTTTTCAAGACAGATATGATCGGCGGCAGAATGAGGATAGACATTGAGAGTTTTGAAAAATGGTATGCCAATCAGGTAAAGCATAAAAAAGTGAATGGGGAGCCGCCAGGAAGAGAATTGAGAGAAAGAACATATTCTTTTCAGGAGGCTGCTAATATACTGGGAATACATGACTGTGATCTCTATGCGGTCTGGAAGAATGAAGGGCTGGAATATGTTGTAGTGGATTTCAAAAGACGTATTCTGGTAGAAGTATTTGAAAGATGGTATACAGGTCAGAGTGTTTATCATAAAGTGGATCATATTCCTACAGCAGATGAACTGGATGACGAATATATCTGCCTACAGGATGCAGCGGATATTCTAGGAATTTCAAGAGAGAAACTTGCAAAGATAGCAAGAACAGAAGAGATAGGAAAATTATTGGATTCAACGATCTGTAATAATAAAAGATGGATAACCAGAAAGAGTTTTGAGCTATTCCTGAATGCCCAGAACACATATCGGATAGTAAGTGATGAGGACAAATCAGGCAAAGAACATGAGCCTGTAGAAATAAAAGAATATATATCCAGACAGGATGCAGCAAAGCTGGCGGGTGTGACGGAATCAACAATTACTAAGTGGATGCATCTTGGCAAATTTACATGTACGGGTGCAGGACAGGTTCTTAGGATCCACCGGCAGGAATTTATTACATGGATGAATGAGTACAGGGAAGGAGAGAGGTGACATGGCATTTATCAGACAGCATGGAAAAACATTTTCTGTGATTTACAGAGTGAAAGATGATGATGGAACAGAGCATCAGAGGTCAGAAACATTTCCAACCCAGAAGGATGCAGACAGGTGGTTGAAAGAAATTGAGTACAAGAAAGCCGTTGGAAAATTTGTAGTTCCTAAATGCACCATTGTAAAGGAGCTGATTGAAGAATATGTAAGAATATATGGCCATGATAAATGGGGTGTATCGACTTATGATGGAAATATCGGACTGATAAATAATTACATTATCCCGACTATAGGCAATACCAGGCTGACAACCATAAATACACATTTCATGGAGAAATATTATAAGGAACTGCTTGATATGCCGGCGGTAAAGCGTACCAGGAATCCAGATGGAACAGGGAAAATAACAGAGTCTACCGTGAATGAGATTCATAAAATCCTTAGGAGCTGTTTCAGGCAGGCTGTCAAATGGGACCTGATGGAAAAGAATCCGGTCATTGATGCGACTGTTCCCAAAGCAAAAAAGGAAGTACGTGAAATATGGACAGCAGAGATGCTGATGCAGGCGCTTGAAGCCTGCGATAATAAAATGCTCAAAATAGCCTTTCATCTGGCATTTACAGCCACACTCCGTATAGGTGAGCTATTAGGGCTAACCTGGGATGAGATGGATATTTCAGAAGAAGCGATTGCAGGAAACCGGGCATATATCATTATAAACAAGCAGGTGGAAAGAGTTTCCAAAGATGCTGTAGAGGCATTGAATTCAAAGGAAATAATTCTTACCTTCCCATCCCAAAAGAAGAACAATAAGACGGTAAGGGTATTGAAGACACCAAAGACAGAAAGCAGTGCACGAAAAGTATTCATTCCAAGATCTGTTGCACAATATCTGATAGAATTGAAGCAGGAACAGGATGAAATAAAGGCTGCTTTGGGAAATGAGTATCATGATTACAATCTTGTAATGGCAACTACATTTGGACTGCCGATTGGAGACAGTTATCTGAGAAATAAAATGCAGGATATCATTGATGAACTGGGACTTCCAGATGTAGTGTTTCACAGTCTGCGTCATACCAGTGTAACGTACAAGCTGAAACTGAGTGGTGGAGATATCAAGGCAGTTCAGGGAGATTCCGGACATGCGCAGGCGGATATGGTAACAGAAGTGTATGGTCATATCATAGACGAGGATAGAAGAAAAAATGCAGAGATGATGGAGAATGTCTTTTATAATAAGGAAAATCTGAATCCACAGATGAGGGATGATAAAGGAGAAAGCAAGAAGATTGAAGTGCCGGATGGAGTTTATGCAGAACTTCTGATGAAGGTACTGGCAAATCCGGAGATGGCAGCATTGCTCAATTCCCTGGCAAAGACAATGGAGTGATAATAAGGAAATAGTGCAACAGGTTGTTGCAGAATCGACGATATCGTATGGATAGGGAATCTATGCGGTATCGTCTTTTATGTGAGAAATATTTTTGTATGTGCTAGAGGATGAAATAAATTACAATAGTGTCTTTGTATTTGGATAATTATGTATTTTACATTAAAGACTAATAGAGATGTATTGTATATTGACTTATTGTATTCAACAAGATATACTATCATGGGTGAGTATATTATGGATGTTATAAAAGTGTTTTCAAAGAATTTAAGAGAATATCGTATGCGCTCTGGTCTCTCTCAAGAACGTTTTGCAGAAAAAGCAGGGTTGCATAGGACATATATTAGTGCCATAGAATGTGGAAAGCGAAGTATTTCTTTAGACAATATACAAAAAATAGCTGATGCACTACAGATTGATACATATTTACTTTTTATTGATCATGATGATATAAAACCAAAAGGAGGTGAAGAATAATGCCTTCCACTGCAGTAGATTTATTTTGTGGGATAGGTGGGTTGACAAAAGGCTTATCGTTGTCGGGAATACCTGTTCAAGCCGGAATAGATATAGATAATTCTTGTCGTTTTGCATATGAAAAAAATAATAATGCACAATTTATCAATTGCGATATTACAGCATTAAAGGGAGAGGAGTTAGAAGCATTATATCCTAATAACACAACACGTATTCTTGTAGGTTGTGCACCATGTCAACCGTTTTCTAAATATACTAGTAGATATCGGAAAGACGGACCGATTGATGATAAATGGAAATTACTATATTCTTTTTCGAGATTAGTTCGAGAAGTAGAACCAGAGATAATTTCTATGGAAAATGTTCCAGAATTAGGAAAGGAAAAAGTTTTTTCTGATTTTATTTCCACATTAGAACAACTTAATTATTTTGTGGATTGGAAAATTGTGTATTGTCCTCAATATGGAGTTCCTCAAAATCGTAAGAGATTAGTATTGCTTGCATCTCGTTTAGGAGAAATAACATTAATTCCACCTTTGTATGATGCAGAACATTATCCAACTGTACGACAAGCAATTGGAAATTTGCCCAAATTGAAAGATGGGGAACATGACGCTAATGATTTGTTACATTGTGCTTGTAAACTTTCGGCAGTCAATTTGAAAAGGATAAGACAATCTGTTCCTGGAGGAACATGGCGCGATTGGGATGAAGATTTGCAATTAAAATGCCATAAAAAAGAAAGTGGAAAAACATATGGATCTGTATATGGAAGAATGTTATGGGATGAGCCTTCTCCGACTATAACTACACAATTTTATGGATATGGAAATGGAAGATTTGGTCATCCGGAACAGGATAGAGCTTTATCATTAAGAGAGGGAGCGGTGTTACAATCTTTTCCAAAAGATTATATTTTTATTGATAAGGATCATCCATCAAACAGAAGAGAGATAGGAATACATATAGGAAATGCGGTTCCTGTTGAACTTGGGAGAGCTATAGGGATTAGTATTCAACAACATTTACAGGGGGTAGAAAGAGATGGCTAAAACTAAAAAAGAGCATGTCATTACTATGGATGACAAGCAGGCTGCAGATTTACAAATTAAAGAAATGCAGAAACAGATTGATTATGATACAAAGGACTTCACTATAGAATTATTGATTGAGAAATTTAAAAAGAAAGATTTTTTTATACCTCCGTATCAAAGAGATTTTGTATGGCAAACAAAAAATAAAACACTTTTTTTGGAATCACTTTTTCTTGGTCTTCCAATTCCGTTTATGTTTTTTGCTGATTGTGACAATGGTAAGCAGGAGGTAATTGACGGAGCACAGCGAATGCAAACCCTTGTTGAGTTTCATAATAATGCATTGCAGCTTAGTGGATTAAAAAAGTTAACAAATTTGAATGGCTTTTATTTTAAAGATTTATCAGATGCACAACAACGAAAGTTCTTAAATAAAACATTAAGAATTATTGTTTTGGAAGAGGATACTCCAACTGCAGCAAGACAAGATTTGTTTTATAGAATAAACACTACTGGAATGAAGGCTAATGATTCAGAAGTAAGAAGGGGTTCTTATCCTGGACCATTTACTGATTTTATTGAAAAATGCTCTAAAGATGAAAATTTTGTTAAATTATGTCCTATGAGCGATGATAGAGTAAAGCGGCATGAGCGCTTTGAGTTTGTCCTTAGATTTTTTGCATATCTTAATAATTATGAAAACTTTGGTCACACTGTGAATGAGTTCTTAGACGAATATTTGATCAATAATTTGGTAGATTTTGATGAAATTAAATTTACCGCTGATTTTAATAATATGGTTTCGTTTGTGAAAGATAATTTTCCTTTTGGTTTTGCAAAGTCTGGAAAAGCAAAAGCAACTCCGCGTGTTCGTTTTGAAGCGATATCGGTTGGTGTAGCATTGGCATTGAGAGAAAAACCAGATTTGAAAGTAGAGAATATTGACTGGCTTGAATCAGATGAATTCAAAGAATATACAACATCAGATGCAAGCAATAATGAAGGAAAATTGAAGCTGCGTGTAGAATATGTAAGAGACCAACTATTAAAGGAATAAGGTTATGCAAAATACGATGAGCATTTTTAATGACAGAAAAGAAGAAATCGAATTTTACTTTTCTGTTATGGTTGAAATAGATAATGATAATCCTAATATACAGATGATAGATAATACGAGATTTTATAAAATCATGAAATCAAATTTTTTGTTGATGCTGTATAATTTAGTTGAGGCATGTATCGTCAGTGGAATGATGGAAATATATGAAGATTTGGGAAACAATAATTGTTCATATAATCAAGTAATACAAGAGATACAGGATATTTGGTCTAAATATAAAATAAATGAAATTTATGGACCGGCTACAGAGCGTGTAGCATATGAAAATCGAGTTCAACAAATTATTCGAGACATTACAACTAATGCACCAATTATTCTTTCAAAAGATGCGTTGGGAATTAGTGGCAATTTGAATGCAAAGAAAATTAAGGATATTTGTGATAAACATAAAATACGATATCGTCTAGCAACGCCAGGTGAATCTTTGGAGCGCGTAAAAAGAGAACGTAATAGTTTAGCCCATGGAGACGTATCATTTAGTGATTGTGCAAGAGATTTGACAATTGGAGATTTAGAAAATATTAAAGATGAAGTTATATTATTTTTGTCAGGGATATTGGATGGAATGAAGAACTATTATGACCATAAATCATATAAGGCATAAAGTGTTACATATATTAACTGAATTATGGTCAAAAAACCATCGACATCCGACCCCCATACACGCTATAATATAGATAATCTAATAAGAAAACAGTGTTATCATTACTGCTATAAATGAAATGGTAGCCATATTTATGAAAAAATCATTGGAACGGAATGGCTGAACCATCAGGGTGACAATGTCAGCGATTTGACAGCGAAAACCATTTTTCTCAGATGATTTTCCGTTTTCTTATTTTGACAGAGATTTACAAAATAGTCAGGAAAATCAAGGCTTTCCTTGACTTATATTTACTTAAAATAATCTGTGTTCTCAGTATGGACTCGAGCTCCTAAGGGGCAGTTTAGGGTTCGATTCCCCCAGGGAACATTATTTTAGCAGCAATGATTGAATGTGTCATTGCTGCGTTTTTAATATCAGATGGAGTCGTTACATTTATAACATTTCAGTTGAAAAGAAAAATCGGAGGTAATAACTTATGGGATATGATATAGGGAAAGAGAAAAGAGAAGCGATAGATGCTGGATACAGGGCAATCAATAGTTTAAAGACAGCCAGAGATAATTTGAACAGTGCAAAGAATTGGGGATTATTGGATATGTTTGGCGGTGGATTTTTCTCCACGATGCTCAAACACTCTAAAATAGACCAGGCAAGACAAAACATGGAACAAGCAAAGTATGATCTTCGTAATTTCAGCAGAGAATTAAATGATGTGAATATTGCATGTGATTTGAATATTAATATAGGAGATTTTTTGTCTTTCGCAGACTATTTTTTTGATGGATTTGTTGCGGACTGGATGGTACAGGATCGAATCAATAATGCCAGATGTCAGGTGGAAGAAGCTATCCGTAGAACGGAATATATCATAAGCCAGTTGCAGCGTATGTAAAGAAAATATATCTTAATAGTAATGTTGTAACTTGCACATTTATGGAGGAATAAGATAATGTCAAAGGATGAATATTTAATCACAGATGCGCCTCTTAAAGCGCTGACAATATTTGCAATGCCTATGATTCTGGGAAGCTTTTTCCAACAGGTATATAATATGGCTGATTCAATAATAGTTGGTCAGTTTGTCGGCTCATCTGCACTCGCAGCGGTAGGTGCCTGCGCTGCACTTACGAATGTATTTATATGTGTAGCACTTGGTGCTGGTGTAGGTGCCGGGGTGCTTGTGAGCAGGTACTTTGGTGCAAGGGATTATAGTAAGATGAAAACAATAGTGTCAACATCATTGATTAGTTTTCTGATCCTAAGCATACTTCTAGGTGTATTTGGTTTTGGATTCTCTAATATAATGATGAGTGCATTGCAGACTCCTGCTGATATATTGGATGATGCAGTATTATATCTGCGTGTTTATTTTGTTGGTTTTCCGTTTCTGTTTATGTACAATATTCTTTCAACGATGTTTACCTCAATCGGTGAGTCGAAGATTCCGTTGGGACTTCTGATATTTTCTTCTATACTGAATATTATTATGGATCTATGGATGGTGGCTGGCTTAGGTCTTGGAGTGTTTGGTGCAGCACTTGCAACACTTATTGCACAGGGGATTTCGGCTGTGTTTTCACTACTGCTATTCCTTCACAGGATGCGTAGATATGAATGCAGCTTTAACTGGTTTGACAGACAGGAGCTGTCTTCTATGCTTCGAATTGCTGTACCATCTGTTTTACAGCAGTCAACAGTATCCATTGGCATGATGATAGTACAGGCGGTTGTAAATCCCTTCGGTACACAGGCCCTTGCGGGATATTCGGCAACAATGAGAGTGGAAAATGTTTTTTCATTAATCTTTGTATCTATTGGAAATGCAGTTTCTCCATATGTTTCCCAGAATATGGGAGCAAAGCAGAGCCAGCGTATTAAAAAAGGATACCACGCTGCACTTGTGTTAGACGTATGTTTTGCAGTTCTTGCATTCGTAGTTATTGAAACATTACATACACAGATTTCATCGTTGTTTTTAGGAAAAGACGGAACTGATTTAGCATATCAGGTGTCTGGTGATTATATGAGATGGCTTGGTTATTTTTTCATCTTTATGGGTATCAAGATGGCAACAGATGGTGTTCTTCGTGGACTTGGAATCATGCGGCCATTTCTTACTGCCAATATGGTTAACCTTGCAATCCGTCTGTTGGTTGCCATTATATGTGCTCCACGCTTTGGCATTGAATATGTATGGCTTGCTGTACCAGCAGGCTGGTTTGCCAACTTTCTGATTTCTTATGTGGCCCTTAGAAAATCATGGCCAGCTGATGACGAGATTAATATAGATAAAGATTATTAATATAGCGAAAATATTGATAAAGCCGGTACGGGATTTGTTTAATCCAGTACCGGCTTTGTTGATGTTCGCCTTGCGGCATACGTTTTAATGGACTTCTATAGCTGTCTGCTTAATAACAATATTATTTTTGTATGCAATACACACTATCAAAAGCTGTTTAAATATAGAAAATGTGAAAAAAGTACTAAAAAGTTAGGAGTGGGGTAGGGGACTTTTGTTAAAAAAATAGAATATAAAAACTAATGCCCGAAATCTGTTGACTTAGAAAATATATTCTGCTATAAAGGTTTGAAATAAATATAATTATTATAAAGAAAGGAAATAACAATCTATGACACCACATATAAATATGATGAAAAAGAAATTGGAAGATATGCATTTGAAGGAAAGGATAAATTATGGCTACAAAAAAGTTATCATTATGATGCTGATATCCGGGCTGTTTTCTATAATAGTTATAGGTGTGTTATTTGCTAATATGTATCACTATGTAGAAAATGTTGCGGCTGCAGACCAGGCTGTTAAAATGTGCAGAGTAAATGTTAATGCTGCTGCGAGAAATATAAGAGAAATGGCATTAAATAATGATACATCTTCTTATAATGACTATGAACTTACAGTAGAAAAATTGCTTACGGATGTTGATTCCCAGCTTCAGATTATAAAGAAGAGCGGGGTTGTTTCAGAAGCAGATTATAATGAATATGCATCTTATCTTTCTCAGTGGGGAAACATAGGTTATTCAATCATAGAAAATATTAAAAGCGGCAACAAGGATAAGGCAACTGAAGAAATTCTTAATAAATGTACTCCTGCATTGAATAAGCTTGTTGAAAAAGCAAGAAGCTTAGGTGATATTACAGATAAGGCGAGCAATAGGGCTGCTATAACTACATTTATATTTGCAGCTGCAGGAATTGTATGTATTATTGTCTGTCTATCGATTGCGTGGATACTGGCAAAGAGGACAAGTAAGAAAGTACTTGAAACGATTATTGCACCATTAAAGTCAGTAGAAAATACTGCAGATGAAATGATGAAAGGAAATCTTCACAGCACACTTGATTATAAGTCTGATGATGAGCTTGGAAGACTGGCACACAGCCTGCGTAACTCTATTGCTATTCTTGGAAGCTATGTAGATGATATAGACCGTGCAATGAAGTTGTTTGCAGAAGGCAATTTCGATGTTAAACCGGAAGTAGAGTGGAAGGGTGATTTTGTTGGAATATTGAATTCCTTTATGCTGTTTGAGGAAAGTATGGCAGAAACTATTAAAGGAATCCAGAGAGTTTCAGATGAAGTATCAAGTGCAGCAGAGCAGGTTGCTTCAAGCTCTAATGAATTAGCAGATGGAGCAACGAATCAGGCTGCTGTTGTAGAGGAGCTTACAGCAACAGTTGCAGGTGTTGCAGAGCAGGTGGAAAGCAATTCGCAGTCTGCAAAGCAAATCAGCAGCAGAGTGGGAAATCTTGGGGAAGCTATTTCTGAGAGTAACAGTAAGATGCAGGAAATGGTTGCTTCTATGAATGATATTAATGAGGCATCAAATGAGATTGATAAGATTATTGCAACAATTAATGAAATTGCCTCACAGACTAATCTGCTTGCCTTGAATGCATCTATAGAAGCAGCAAGAGCTGGAGAAGCTGGAAAAGGTTTTGCAGTTGTTGCTAATCAGGTAAATCTTTTAGCAGACCAGAGTGCTAAGGCAGCAAAAGAATCTGCTGTACTCATTGAAACATCTGTAAGGGCTGTTAAGAAGGGTATGACGATTGCAGATGAGACTGCAACGCAGTTAGAAGAGGTTGCTGGTAGTTCTAAGATGATTACAGAGGAAGTTACTGATATCGCGGATACATTAGAGCAGCAGACGGCAGAAATAAAGCAGATTAACGAAGGAATTGAGCAGATTAATGATGTTGTACAGACGAATTCAGCAACATCACAGGAATGTGCAGCAGCTAGTCAGCAGATGAGCAGCGAAGCAGAGAATCTGCGTGAAATGATACGAAGATTTAAGGTTGCAGACTTTAAGAAGAAATAACAGAGTAGATGACTTTATTATTTCTGAAAAGTATAAGACGGTATTTACAAGCTCTACAGGAATTATATTTTTTGACACCATAACATCATAACATATAGGTGATAAAATATAAAAAATGTGATAAAGTATTTTATGATGATGTGATGGTCAAAAGGTAAAAAGGCATTCGAGCATGCACTATAGATTTTTTGACTTGTGACACAACCCGATATGTACAAAGAATGTGCACAGAAATGAGGATGAGTATGAATTATATAGTGTTGGATCTTGAGTGGAATCAGAGCAGCAGGGGTAAGCAATATACTGTTTTAGGACTACCATTTGAGATTATACAGATAGGTGCAGTTAAGCTTGATGAGAATAAGAAAGTAACAGGAAAGTGGGAACGCATAATAAAGCCTGTTGTATACACGAGACTTCATGGAAAAGTATCAGAAATGCTTGGGATTACAGCTGATGACCTTAAATCAGGACAGGATTTTAAGAGTGCTGCAGGTGAGTTCCTTGAATGGTGTGGTGAAGATTATAAGTTTATAACATGGGGAGGTTCAGATCTTACAGAATTCCAGAGAAATATGAAGTATTTTGGTGTGGAAAATCATTTTCCTTTTCCATTAACATATTATGATCTTCAGAAGTTATATAGTAAGGTATACTCTGACGGAAAGACAAGAAGGAGCTTGAAAATAGCGATTGAAGAGCTTGGATTTTTGGAAGATGCAGAGTATCATTCAGCAATCAATGATGCTATATATACAGCAAGAATCTTTTCTAATATGGATTTTGACAGTGTGAGCATATATGAAAGTATAGATACATATAGAATCCCATCATCAAGAAAAGAAGAGATATATATGAATTTCAAAACTTATGAAAAGTATATATCAAAGGGTTTTAAGACAAGAGATAAGGCGGCAGAGGACAGGATAGCAAGATCGTGCAGTTGTTATATATGTAAAAGTCCGATGAAAAGGCGTATAAAGTGGTTTGCCACATCCTCAAAGAATTATTATTCTGTTTTTGTGTGTGATGAGCACGGATTGTTTAAGGGTAGAATGAAGGTTAAACAGAGTGATGATGGACAATATTATGATGTAAGGATATTAAAGCATACAGATGAAGCTGGTGTTAATAAAATAATAGATAAGCAGAAAAAAGAGCGGGAACACAGAAGACGTAAGAGAATGGAAGAACATAAAAGGAAAGTAGAAGCAAGAAACAGCTGTAATAAGTGATATTAAAACAGAAGGCTGGGAGGCAATAACCTTGATTGTAGGTTGTTGTCTCCCAGCCTTTTGTTTTAATATGTACTTATAAGATAAATATGATTAAGCCATTGACAGATATGATGGCGTAACAGCTAGATAAAAGATTTATGATATCTTCGTAGGTTTATGCGCGTTCACATCCCCATTGAATTCATAAACAGCGATGCCGTATCTATGTAAGTCAATAAGCAGTGAATCTTTATATCCATCACATTCTCCGTGAATACTTGTGAGTGTTTTCTTCTGATTCTTTAAATCATCACCAAGAACAAGCTTGTATTTTCCTTTTATAGGAACACCGATTCTGTGATGCATACGTTCTACTGGTGTGAAGTTTAAGACAAACAGAAGATGCCTCTTTTTATCCGGACTTATTCTTATAAATGAAAATACACTGTTATCTCTGTCGTTTGCGTTTATCCAGCGGAAACCTTCTGGACTATAATCTGTTTCGTACAGACATTTATACTTTTTGTTAAGCATCATACATGCTTTGGTAAATTCTTTAAGCTCCTTGTGTGAAGGATCTTCAAGCAGGTACCAGTCAAGAGCTTTCTTTTCACTCCATTCGTTCCACTGACCGAATTCCTGTCCCATAAAGAGTAACTTTTTACCAGGATGACCACTCATGTATGCATAGGCCAGCTTTAAGTTGGCAAACTTATCATCCTTATCACCTGGCATTTTGCCGAGCATAGAGCATTTAAGGTGGACAACCTCATCATGTGAAAGAACAAGTATGAAATTCTCACTGTACGCATACATTAATGAGAAGGTCATCTTTCCATGATTGAACTTTCTAAAGTAAGGATCAAGTTTCATGTATTCAAGGAAATCATGCATCCATCCCATATTCCACTTAAATGTGAATCCAAGACATTCACCATTGTCAGGATCACCACTTACCATAGGCCATGCTGTTGATTCTTCTGCTATTGTAACAGCCTGAGGGAAACGTTTTTTCATCATGCTGTTAAAATGTTTTAAAAAGCTCATGGCTTCAAGGTTACCATTACCGCCGTATTTGTTAGGAACCCAGTTACCTTCTGTTCTTCCGTAGTCAAGATAGAGCATGGATGCCACAGCATCAACTCTTAATCCGTCTATATGGAACTTATCTACCCAGAACATACCATTTGCAATAAGGAAGTTGGATACTTCATTCTTACCATAATCAAATACTTTAGTGCCCCAGTCAGGATGTTCACCTTTTCGAGGGTCTGCATACTCGTAGACACAGCTTCCATCGAAGTTGGCAAGACCATGTGCATCCTTTGGAAAATGTGCAGGAACCCAGTCAAGTATGATGGCAATATGTTTGCTGTGCATATAATTAACGAAATACATGAAGTCCTCTGGTGTTCCGTATCTTGCAGTAGGTGCATAATATCCTGTAACCTGATAACCCCATGAGCCATCGAAAGGATACTCTGCAATACCCATAAGCTCAATATGTGTATATCCCATTTCTGAAACATACGCTGCGAGATCAGGTGCTATATCCCTGTAGTTAATATAGCCATCTTCAGTGCCATCCTCCTGCTTTTTCCATGAACCAAGGTGACATTCGTATATAGACATAGGTGACTTAAGATGGTTTTCTTTTTTCTTGGATTCTACCCATGCACTATCTGTCCATGTAAAACTGTTAAGGTCTGCTACGATAGATGCTGTTTCAGGTCTTAGCTGCGCTGCATTGGCATAAGGGTCAGCCTTATATATAGCTTCTCCGTTCTGTGCTATAATAAGATACTTATACATCTGTCCCTTCATGGCACCTTCTACAAACAGTTCATATATGCCGCCATCGGAAATCTTTTTCATGTCATATCCATAGGCTTTCCAGTCATTAAACTCACCTATAACATACACATCCTTGGCAGCTGGTGCCCATACTGCGAAATATACACCTGTCTTACCATCCTTTTGTGCAACATGTGCTCCCATTTTATTGTAAATCTCATAATGTGTTCCCTGTCCAAAAAGATAGGAATCCAACTCGCTTATCCGCACATCATTGTAATTCAATATATCAGCCATATAACTCCGCCCTTCCACTTATATTTAACTGATATCATATATCAGTTCACATACTCATTTGTATAAAAATATTTTATCATAATATTCAATTAAATACTATTAATTTTTTGACAATTGGTCATTTTTTATTGCCTTTTTAAGTTTAATGTTAAAATGTTACATAATAAATGATTATAATGAGTTTAATGTAACACTTGACATCATAATTGCAGGAATTTATCATAAAGTATACTGGTTTCATATTATGATATAAGCGTTAAAAAACCATTTGCCACTTATACCTTTATATGAAAGGTAATACTAATTAAGGAGAAATATTATGATTTATTATTTAATAAGTCCAAACTACATAAATGTAGTCACATTTGTCAGCATATTGTTTGCATTTGCACTAACATGCTTCGCGATATATATGGGAAAGAATATACTTCCAAGAGATGGCGGAAGAGCATATGCTATCAATGGTTCAAAGTCTGTAGGTAAACCACGTGGGGCGGGCATTATATTTATACTTGTATTCACGATAACATGTATGATTTTCGTAAATCTTACATCAGAGATTATTATATATCTGATACTGGTGCTTGCTGCCATGCTTTCAGGATATCTTGATGATGCATCCTCATCTCCATGGGGAGAGCTGAAAAAGGGTATTATAGACTTTATTATTGCAGTTATGGCTGCCATAACATATCTTCACTACAACCCGGGCACATTTGATATAGCACTTTTTAAGCTTACAGTCACACTTAACCCTGTTATATATGGAATACTTATCGTTATTCTCATATGGGTAAGCATCAATGTAACCAACTGCTCAGACGGAGTTGATGGATTATGTGGAACTCTTTCAGCGATTACACTTACTTCAGTGTTTTTACTGTTCAGAATATTTGACATAGAAAGCTCTTTTAGACATGTAATACTTATAATGGTTGTATGTATACTTGGTTATCTGTGGTTTAATGCATCTCCAAGCAAGCTTCTTATGGGTGATGCAGGTTCAAGGGCAATAGGAATATTTATTGCATTTTCATTTCTTAAGCTGCATTGTCCACTGTTGTTCATACCGCTTGCCATTATTCTTATAGTTGATGGAGGTCTTGGACTGATTAAGGTTTCATTCATAAGATTTCTTCATATTAATCTTATGCAGAATATAAGAACACCTATACATGATCATATGAGAAAGAATAAGGGCTGGTCAGATGCACAGGTTGTATTCAGATTTGCTATTATGCAGATAGTCATTGCGGCTGCCGTTATATTTGCTGTTATGTAAATAAGGTTAATATAATAATGATACCAGGGTCAAAAGGTCTTTCAACCACATGAGCTTGCTCATAGGTGGGTGAATTGTGGGAGTGTGTAGCACGGAGCAATTCGTAGGTATCAAAGTCGGGGGCTTTTTCCCACGACATCATATCATATAATTAAAAATATTAGATGCCAGTCTTCAGTAAATGGAGGCTGGCATTTTTTGATGTGAAAATATAATGATTTACTAAAAATAAAACTGGTGATATATTTATTGTATATAGGAATTTTTGTAATGATTTATTTTCACAGATACGGTTTTAAATGATATATGAAAAAACAAAAGATGATAGTGTCGAATGACATATATAAAAACGAAAGATGATAGTGTTAAATGACATATGAAAAATGGATAGGGGGATGTTTATGGAAGAAACAAGTAAAGTTGGAACTATTAACAAGGACACAGTGGTTAATGTTGAAAAGGCTTTAGCCCAATTGAATAAGCATATTTTTACATACTACCCATCAAGTAAAAAGGTTGTGCTTTCAAGATATGAGATGGAGCGTATGGGTGGAACGGGTGAAATAACAGATATAAAAGAGTCAGAGTTTTATAATATGATTATTGAGAAAAATCACCTGCTCAAAATGTTTGAAGCAGTAGATTTGGGAACCGAGTGTATAAGTAAAGAGTTTTCAACACTTCAGAACCAGATGTTTAGAATCTCTATGTGTACTATAAGTTATGATGATAATCATAAGCCTTTATGTACTGTTGGACTTCTTGAATATATAGAAGATGACTCCAAGCTTAACAATATTGTCAGTGCACTTATATATAACTTTAACAGTGTATATTATGTAGATGTAGACAGTGAGCAGGTATATCCATATAAGATCAATCCAGCAGTAAAGAGCATGCTTAACAGCTCTCTTAAGAATATTCCACTATATTCAGACCTTATGAAGGAATACATTGATAAGAGTGTAGTCAGTGATGAAAAGGAAAATATGCGTATAGAGACATCTCTTGATAATCTGAGAGAACAGTTTAAGATAAAGAATTCATACCAGTATGACTATAGTATTGTGCGTGATGGTGGAATCGCTTATTGCAGAGCCAAGTTTGTTAACATAGACGGAATAGGTGAATTACATCATATGGTTGCTGGCTTTGAGGATATAAGTGCTGAAAAACAGCGGGAGCTGGAACGTATAGCGTATATAGACCATATAACAGGTGGTGGTAATTATGCTCATTTTAAAAAGACATTAAGAGACTACAGGGAGCCAGGCTACCTTATTTCTATGGATATTCATGACTTCAAGATTATCAACTCCATATGTGGGATTATCAAAGGTGATGAAACACTGAAGAATATATGGAGATGTATAGAAAAAAGCCTCACTTCTAAAGACCTGGCAGCTCATATTAATGCTGACCGCTTTGCTATATATTGCAGATGTGATGACAAAGATGAGGTTATAGAGTGTATACATAAAATCGGGGAAGGTCTTAAAGATATAACAGAAGCGCTTAAGATACCTAATATAATACCTTACTATGGAATATCACACTGGAAGCATGGCAAAAAGGTCGAAGAAGCTTACAGCGAGGCTAATTTTGCAAAGAATCAGGTTAAAGAGCGTAAAGATATAAGTTATCAGTTCTATAGTCATGAGGATACTTTAAAAATACTCGAAAACAGGGCTATGGAAGATGAGTTTGCCGGTGCGATATCCAATGGGCAGTTTGAGATATGGTATCAGCCTAAGTATAATCCAGTTGATAACAAGCTTGTTGGTGCTGAAGCACTTGTAAGATGGCGTGGTGGGGATGGAAAGCTGATATCACCAGCCAGGTTTATTCCATTGTTTGAAAAGGATGGTCTTATTAAGACACTCGATGAATATGTGTTTAAGAGCGTATGCAGGCAGCAGGCAGAGTGGAAAAGCAAGGGCAGACAGATTATTCCGGTATCTATTAATCTGTCGAGGGCGACACTGTATTTTGAATCAGTGGCAGAGCTTTATAAATGCATTGCAAATGAAACAGGCATAGATACAAAGTATGTGCCTATCGAGATAACAGAAAGTGCAGCCATAGATAATGCTAATATCAAGGTACTTGCAGATCAGTTCCACAACAACGGTTTTTCACTGCTTGTGGATGATTTTGGTTCAGGCTATTCATCATTATCAACTATTAACATGAAATGCTTTGATACCTTAAAAATTGATAAAAGTCTTATTGATTATATAGGTGATTTCAGCGGCGAGAGACTGCTTGATCATACAATAACTCTTGCCAAGGAGCTTGGAATATCGGTCACAGCCGAGGGAGTTGAGACGAAGAAGCAGGTTGATTTTCTTACACGGCTGAACTGTGATAATATACAGGGCTTCTACTATTCAAAGCCACTGTGCGTTGGAGATTTTAATCAGCTGCTTGGAAGCTGTTAAATAGTAATTAAATGATGTCGGGGTCAAAAGCCCCCGACTTTGATACCTACGGATTGTTCCGTGCTACGCACTCCCACAATCCACCCACCAATGAGCGAGCTCATGTGGGTTTAGACCTTTTGACCCTGGTATCATTAAATTTTTATATATTTATTCCGAAATATATTACAGACAGGATTATAGAACGTATAGGGAGCGGAGGTTAAGTAACGGTTATATGTCAGTTTCAATATATGCAGGAGATTTTAATAAGGGTAATGTTAAAGATGGAGTGAATTCAGGTACATCTATTAACTATAAAGAGAATAACGCAGCCAGGGCATATGGTGTAAATGGAGCATTTGGCGGGGTTATAGTGTCTGATGGACAGGACAACAGCAGATTAAAGGACAACACATATGAGTCACTTTTAAAGGAAGCAGATGATGTCAGACAGCAGATCATGGATTCTGCAAAGACAGCACAGATAAGCTTTAAGGCACTTGTCAAGAAGCTTTCAGGAATGGAGGCAGTTGATATATCAGGAGAAGGATTTAATATCATGGATTCTTCACCAGATGAGATGGTATCCATAATAGATAAAATAAGGGTAGAGCTTGCCATGCATTCAGATGATTATGTGGCTTATGGTACAGGTGTAAGTAAGAGTACCATAGAAAAGGCAGCAGGTGTTGCCGGAGTTTCATCAGATGTAGTGGAAAGACTTAGTGGTGCAGGTGTAAGTATAGATGAGGATTCATTAAGAGAGGCCCAGGCAGCACTTGATAAAGCTTCAGGTATAGTGGAGCTTTCAGAAAAGGCAAAGTATTATATGATATCCAACGATATAGCACCGACAATAGATGGAATATATAAAGCAGAGATGTCAGTTGCAGGACTTCCACAGAATTCAGGATATCAGATATCATTTCAGGAGTTCAATGCGATGAGACCACAGATAGAGTCTCTTATAGGAAAATCAGGACTTGCTGTTAATCTGCAGAATCTTAACAACGCACAGGAGCTTATCAACAATAATATACCAGTTACGGAAAAAACGCTTAAATATAAGGCTATGCTGGACACGCTTAATCTTGCTGGACTTTCAGATGCTGATGGACAGAGCAGGGTTCTTGACAAGATAGCTGACCAGATGGCTATTGGAGGAGAAGCCAGTGACACACCATTAACGAATGATCCGTCTATATGGGAGAATGTAAAATCAGCCATCGTAACACTTGCGGATGCAAGCTATGATGATATTATGAATGTTATATCATCAGGAAAAGCATTTACAATATCAAGTCTTAAGGTGGTTATGCAGGTTGGATGGAGTGCAGACAGCACTACACCAGGTAGCCAGCAGGGTATGTATACAGATCAGGCGTTAATGTCAGCACAAAACCAGCAGGGTATGTATACAGGTCAGGCGTTAATGTCAGCACAGAACCAGCAGGGTATATATACAGGCCAGCAGGGTATGTCGGGACAGAATCAGCAGATAGCATATACGGGCCAGTCAGGGATGTATGGACAGAACAGTTATGCAGCGATGGGGAACTTTGGTGCATATCAGTACAGTCCTGAAAAGGCGTACAATACACTCCTTGAAGCAAGAATGCTTCTTACTGCCGGCTCCGGTATTATACTTGAACGAAACAACACACCACTTCTTTATACGCCTCTTGATGAGATCACAGAGAAACTTAAAACAATGGAGGCTGATGGTGCAGTTTACGCTGGAAATGTACAGATGTACAATGATGTGCTTGATGTCAGAAAGGCTCTTTATGACATTGAGATAGCACCAGCACAGATGTATGAAAAGCTTATGAACAGTGATCCATATAAGCTTAGTATATCTATGGTATCCAATGTCGCAAGCAGTTTAAGAAGCAGATATGCAAGGGCTATTGGTACTTATAAGACAGTTGGTACACAGATAAGGGAGGATCTTGATGATTCGATACTTAAGGCTGTTAATAATAGTGCCAATGGAATCATAGATAAGCTGGAACTTGAGAATACACAGGAAAACAGAGATGTTATAAAGCTTCTTGCATCTAATAATATTGATATAACTAAGGAGTCAGTAGAAAGAGCAAGAAAAATATATTCAACTCTTAATAATCTTGTAAACAATATGAAGCCTGAAACTGTTGTTAAGATGATAGATGCTGGTATTAACCCTATGAATACAGATATATGGACAGTAAACGATTATCTTAGCAGGATGAATCAGGGAGCTACTAAGGATAACGAGGAAAAATATTCAAGATTCCTGTATAAGCTTGAGAAAACAGGTGGAATAAGTGAAACAAAGAAAAAACAGTTTATCGGAATATATCAGATGATGAATATATTCACAAGAGATGCCGGAGTATGCGCAGGTGCACTTATGAAGCAGGGTAAAGAGATTACGATGGGGAATCTTATAAGTGCATACACAAGCCGCAGGCATTCAGGTATAGATGTGACAATAGATGATACGGTAGGCTTTACAAAGGAAGATAAGGATATGGTAAGTTATTTTGAATCCTTATTTGCAAAGTCACAGCAGTATATTACACCTAATACATTGAAAGAATCAGACATAAATACACCGATAGAAGACCAGCATGTTGAACATTTTGCAGAGAATCTTTTAGATAACTATGATGAAAAGCTGGAAAAGGAGCTTGATAGCAGTTATATACAGGATGTGACACAGAAGGCAGCAGATGCAGATGCTGAGGTTACAAGAGAGCTAAGAAGAGCAGGTATTAACGAGAATATAGGTAATATCAATGCCGTCAATGAGCTTCTTGCAACAGGAGAGCTTATGGCATATACAAGAGCTCTTAAGGGAAAAGGAATAGGAAATGCTGATAAGTCAGGGCATAATCATGCTGATAAAAATAACAGCAGTAAAGCAGCATATATAGATAGCAGTGAAAAGCTTTCAGATGTGCTGTCAGGAAGAGAGAAGCTGGAGGCTCTGTATACGAATCTTGAAGAAGCAGCAGGAGATGAACTTGAGGAAGCTATAGAAAGTTCACTTACCGATACAGATGAAACACCAGTTGACTATGATACATTTGAAGAACTAAGAATAAGCAACAGACAGATAAGATATATAAGTAATCTTGCAAGAAAGAATGATTACCGTATCCCATATGTAAAGAATGGAAAAGCAGGTCTTATCAATCTTACATTCTTATCAGACAGCAGCGATAAGGGCAAAATATCTATTAAGATGGATACAGAGGCTTATGGAGAGCTGTCTATGGAAGCAAAGATTACAGGAAAAGATATAAGTCTGTTTGTAAAGCAGAATTCCAACACTGTACATCCTGATGACAGGAGCATTTATAAGAGCTTTGAAGAACTTGAAAATGTTTTAAAGCTGCAGCATGGAATGAATAGTGTAAGAATCAATACGGTAAGAGTCCCAGATATTAATTATGTTACATATGAGAATTCAGGGGCATCGGTACCAGCAGATGAGCTTTACAGGATAGCACAGTCGGTTACAGGCGTATTCTTTGGAAAGTAAAAAAACTGACAGATTAAAGAAATATAAAGAATATCCGATATACCTTATATGAGAGCAATCACGGAGGATTGATAATATAAATATAGATGGCATGGAAGCTATGTTTTTATAAGCAGAAATGGAGAATATATGAGAATAAATACAAATATATCAGCGATTATATCAAACAATGCATTACAGAAGGCGCAGAATTCTTTATCAGGTTCTATCCAGAGACTTTCTTCAGGCTATAAAATCAACAGCTCTGCTGATGATCCAGCAGGATGTGCCATATCAGAAAAGATGAGAATACAGATAAGAGGTCTTGAGCAGGCAAAGAATAATACTACAGATGGTATTTCAGTGCTTAACACAGCAGAAGGTGCTATTGTTGAGATACAATCAATGCTTACACGTTTTAAAGAGCTTACAGTACAGGCAGCCAACGATGTTAACTCAGATGATGAGCGCTCAGCCATCCAGCAGGAGATTGACAACATTAATGCTGAGATAGACAGAATATCAGAGCAGACAGAATTCAATACACAGCCTCTTATCAATGGTAATCTTTCAAGAAGGGTATATTCCGACTATCAGGGGGTTAATCAGATTTCCATATCAGACAGCTTTACAGCTGGCATATATGGAGTGACTATCACACAGGATGCAAGACAGGCTGTAGCTGTGGGCAGCCAGATAACTATGTCTTCTACAGATACAATAAGCAGTGAGCAGGCAGGAACAATATCTGTTAATGGTTATCAGATAAATATATTAGAGGGTGATACACTTGATGTTGTTATGGATAGAATAATGACAGGTGTAGGACTTACTGGTGGAAAAGCATTTGCGGTATCGCAGACTACATCAGACACTAAAACTAACGGAACAGATTATGCTGGTTATAAGCCAGAAACTTCTTATACAGGAAACAGGCTTGTTATAATGACAGAGCAGTATGGAAGAGACCAGAAGCTTGATATTTCATGTGACAACGAAGAACTTGCAGGACTTCTTGGCATATCAGATGCATACGATCCAACAGGTCTTGGTAAATGTATACATGCAGAGGGCAGCGATGTTGAAGCCGAGTTTGCAAAGGCTGATGATGGAAGCAGGGCAGGCTTTGAGGATTCAGCTGTTATATCTACTAAAGGAACAAGGATTACAGTTAAGGATGTTAATAACAAAGAGTTTGTTATGGATATTCCTGGAAATGTTGCAGGAACAGTGTTTGATGATACAGTAGCTGCAAAGAAGAATGGAAAATCTGTGGCATCAGGCGGTACAGCAGCAGATATTAACCAGGAGGTTACAGATGTAGGAACTATGAGTATACATGTAGGTGCTAATGAGAACCAGGTTATAGTTCTTAATATTCCTCCTATAACAACATATATGATAGGTACTGATAACATTAACGTAATGACAGGATATACAGCACAGCTTGCTATAGATACTGTAGATACTGCCATATCATATGTTAACTCAGTACGTTCAAAGATAGGTGCTTATGAAAACAGATTTGAGCATACCAATAATAACCTTGAGGTGTCTGATGAGAATGTAACTAAAGCATTGTCTGCAAAGATTGATACAGATATGGCAGAAGAAATGACAGAATATACTTCACAGACAGTTCTTACACAGGCAGCAACATCTATTCTTTCACAGGCTAATCAAAGACCATCAGAGGTGTTACAGCTTCTTCAGAAATAAATAAAAAAGTGGAACAATAATCCATATAAAACGTAGAGGAAAAACGTATAGGAGCCGGTTGTATGAATAATGATATGATAAGGACATATTCATATAGAATATCGCAGGCTACAAGGTCTCAGCTTGTTGTTATTACATATGATATTATAACAGACTATCTTAACGAAGCATTAAACGATGATGCCAGCAGTGGATATAAAGAGAAGCTTCACATGGCGATGCGTGGCATAGACCAACTTATTACAGGGCTTGATATGGAGTATGAGATATCAGTGCAGTTGTATCAGCTGTATAATTACATGAAACGTACACTTATAAGTGCGCAAGTTTCCGGTGAACGCGATAGCGTAAGCAGAGTTATTACAATGCTTGGAAAGTTAAGAACCGCATTTCTTGAGGTGAGTCAGCTTGATGATTCCAAGCCACTTATGAAGAATACAGAGAAGGTATATTCAGGACTTACGTATTCAAGATATGGAGCTAACGAAACTGCACAGGATACGCTTAAAAGCAGGGGATATAAGGTGTAAGAGGAACTGTTGTTTAATTGAATATTAGTTGGTGACGAACGGACGACAAATATAAGCTACAG